>Ga0065711_1030350_pt1 | contig 32759 bp, 19 predicted proteins | sample Hoacrofraction12_FD_59098 | JGI IMG/M metagenome (GOLD analysis project Ga0065711, IMG submission 59098) | Hoatzin crop microbial communities from Cojedes, Venezuela - Epithelial fraction 12 v2 (version 2) | ecosystem: Host-associated > Birds > Digestive system > Esophagus > Crop | place...
GGAGGTTGTGGAGTCTCCTTCTCTGGAGATATTCAAGACCCGCCTGGACAAGATCCTGTGCAGCCTGCTGTAGGTGACCCTGCTTCGGCAGGGAGGTTGGACTAGATGACCCACAAAGGTCCCTTCCAACCCCTACTATTCTGTGATTCTGTGATTCTGTGATTTCTGTTGAGTCAGCCCTCGTTCAGTCTTTCTAAGAGGTGAACCTTCCCATCTGTCGTGAAATGAAATAACGTTAGTACTTTTTAGTTTCTAGAGCTGATCAGAATCTGATAATGATATATAGAAGATCTTTTCTCCACCTCCAAACAGACAATGATTTTTTTTAATGTCTTAGTGTCTTAAGTCACATCTTACATAAATCTTCCTTTTCTTCAGTGCATGCATACTCACATTTCTCTTCTTGCAACATTGATCTTATAAGCTTAAATGGGAAATTGTTTATTTTCCTTTCATGGAAAGGCAGGAGGCGAGTTCCTCTTCATATGGTGATAACAAAGGGAAGGCTGTCCCAGCATTTGATCTATGCCTTGGAGTTTGTTTCCTCATGCAATTAATGGGCTGAGCCTAAGTGACAGAAGAAGAGCTTCAATTTCAGTCAGATGGTCACATCTTATTCTAGAGGGAAAGAAATTGGCATTTCATGTGTTGTGGAGGGGGTGTTGTGTGCTTTTACTCTTTTTTGTTTTGTTCTGAGTATGTACATATGAATGTACCATTGAAAATGGTCCCTGCATTTCTTATGCCAATTTACAAAGCACTGTTGACAATCCATATTTTACAGCATTGAACACAGAGAGAAAATCATACAAATTAGAAATAAAACAATCTCGTGAAAAAGAAGTTCATTTCTGAAAACCTTTAGGGCATGACAGGGAAGAAGTGTAGGTCCAGGCTAAAAGTAGCGCTAATGAAGTGGGGGGTTAAGAAATGCCCCAGGTGGATGCTTAAATCACTGTGATAGAAGGAGGCTGGAACTGGATGAACTAAAATAAGAGTTAATTAGGGCGCATTTTGAAAAAAAATCTGTGCACCGATGATGTCATGGGAGTTATTCAAAGCCACCTACAGTATCTTTCTTTGTAAAGAGTAAACCCTAGTCACATCTGTCTGTCTGGGACTACATGGTTGGATGTTATGAGTGAGTACAATATTTGTGCATGTTCAAGAAAGAATCCTAGAGAAAGAAGTTTTGCCTTTTAAAAGGGCAGATGTGGAAGCTAAAGTGAGATACTGAAGGGAGACTTTCACAGCTTTACCAGGTTATAGAATCTGTCCTCAGTGCTAACAACAGATTTACCTTTTCTAGAGATTAGAACAGATTAACTGTAACTGTCCCATTAACTGTATGCTTTTGGAGGCATAAACTGATGTCCTGACAATTTTGCTTGGACTGATTTAAGACATTATTGCTGTCATCTCTTCATTACTTTTCCATGAGCTGCATTAACAGATTTTCTGGAGACTCGTTGTCCCTCTCACTCTCCATACAGCCATTACAGAAGGCCAGTGAAGAGGGCTGCAGCTAATCCAGATGGCTGTACGCTGAGATGAACTAGGTAGGCAGTAACTCCTGCTATGGGGTGATAATTTCTCAAATTAGTGTGCTTGCTTCTACATCATAATGTAGAAGTCACATAATGATACAGTGTTAAATCCAATGGAAGCCAAGACTTTGTCTCTAGATTTAACTGTCTCTTGCTGATCTTCCCAACACGTAGCCAAAATTGTCATCTACATCTCCCTTTTTTTGACTTATTGCCTTTCTGATCTGCAGATGCATATTAATTTGTTGCTATTTTTCAGTGCTTGAAAGGCAATCCATTTTTAATTTGCTGAAGTATTAAATGTATTTCTATTTTAATTTGTATTTATTATCGTGCTTAATAGATCTGCAGCATGACTGACAAAAAGGTGACATCAGCTTCCACTGCATGGAACTACAAGCCAATAAAGGGTCTGTCTGGTGATCATCTGGTGGGTGAGGGATTTTATATTTTTCTCCCTGAGGAAGACAGAAAGTGAAGCCCTTTGTTATATAATACCTTTTTTTACGCAAAAGAGGCTTATCGTACAAATAGGTTGCGGATAATTTTCTTTATCTTATTTATCTCATATGTTTGTTCCCTTTTTAAGAGCAAGTACAGTGTGTCATCTAACATCTGTGGTTATGAGGGAGAGAGTTAGCCAAGTCTATTTTACAACTTTCAGTTTTTATATTGTTTTCCGTCTTGTCCCTAGACAGATGAAGAGGAAAGTAAGTAAAGGGAAATTCACTCATTTTTTCCTTCCTGTTTTTAGCCTTTTGATTCCAGAATTCATTGAGATACAAGATAGATTCAAAACTCGTAACAGCATTTTACTGCTTCATAAAAGAAGTGTTGCTTACACTTAGTGCATGAGTAGAGATGAAGGGGATTAACTGATACCATAACTTCCTGCCCCTTGCATGCTTTGCTGCAGCGGTTGCACAGCTGGCGTTTGCTGCATTTTGATGTCCTAAGAATGCTTAATATTTTAATGCCTCTGTCTTGTTTTGTTGGGGAAGTATGGTTTATCTTATCTAGACATTTTCAGTATTTGAGCTGATCGTTTTGATTCTTCTCTTTACTATTTTTGAAGGAAAGCTTGCACCCTAAACCTTGCTATAAAAATCACTAAAAAACCCCAGTTGAATTAGGCTTAGATTAACAAATGGACACTCTCGTTTAAATTTAAACCTAGGTGGAGTGAGTTTATACATGTAACTAACAAAGCAGTTCAGAAAAGTTTTTCCAAGCTACTGATAGGCGCCTTGGTGTTAACCACAACACACAGGCACTGTAAGTGCTGCTGCAGTGCCTGCCTACAGATGCTGTCATTTTGGTCAAGCGAGACAACTGCCAGCTATTTTCAGCCTGAATCTGTTTTGCATTTTGACCCTTCTGCACCTGACCTTTCAGAAGATCCAAACAACTTGACCTCATTACAGAAGAACAGTACCAAGGAGAATTTGTGGGATGCTACTGCTGTATTTTGCATACTAACATAGGGGAAGGAGCACACGGCCAGAAAAGGGAGGGCCTGCTTGCAGGTTCTTCCTTAGCTTGTAAGGGTTTAAACCAACCACTCCTATCTCTTTAAAAAGTCTCTGTAACATCTGGCTGCAGGCAGCTTCTTGCTGAGGCCATGCTGCTGTGCACCAAGAATGCAAAATTAATGAGTCTAAAAAGGGAGGGAGAATGAGCAGGAATGATCGTAAACCAGTCATTCACCGAAGAGGGTACTTCTCTGAGAGGGAAAGTTCTGCATTTTCTTCCAGAAACTACTTTTGCTTTTTACATTTTCCTGCTCTAGTTCTTTCCAACAAGAGTAAGGTTTGAAATGCTTTTTCGCACCAAGACTGTTTCAGTATTCTCTGAGCCTCTACTGGGGGGATTTGGGAACAGGTGGGTTGTTTTGGGGTGCTTTTTGAACTCCCATGCAGATGTATGTTTCCTTCTTTTTGGTGTTTGGCTTTTCTGTACATTTATTTTTGTGGCTAAAAGGAACTCTCAGCTCTTTTTTGCCTCTCAGTTGATGCAACCGCTTGTAACTGTTGAGTGTCAGTAAACATGCTTCCGAGGTTTCTCTGATGATATTTGCTAGTGAGGCTGAAGAGAGCAGGCTCAGTCGAATACATATGTCTTCGTCCTCTCTGTTTTGTAAGAACAATGCAGCCTATTTCCTTAAAACTGGATGCCAAAAAGTTTAATAGTTCATAGACTTCTCTTCTGATCTTCTTCTCTTTTCCTATAGCAGAAAACAGCAGTCAACACAAAAGTTGAATCCTAGGATATCACGGCTTGTCTCAAAGCGCCTGTGTGAGAAGCCAGAGTGATGCTTTTTCACAGATACGGGCAACATGGGAGGCAGGCTGCAGTCTGAGCAGGTGAAAAGCCCGTCAGCTTCCAGGAAGAGAACCTAAGAGACTTTTCTAAACATTAGGGCTGGTAGACTTTTGCACTCTTCTTGCTTTTCACCCGTATAATGTCAACATTGTCCAGAGAGCAAACTCCCAGTAATGAAGTCTGGGTCTCTCCCCATCTGTCTCACTAAATGCCGCTTGGAACAAGCGCCTTTGCATTTGACAATAAAATCAATGAATGAAATATTAGAGGCTTGAACGATATGATGTGCAGAATACATTATGGGAGTTGTTGTGTTTCAGGGGACAGCAAGTCTTGCCCTTTCTTCCCGTTATCATCAGCATATCTACTTAATGAAACTGGCACCTTCTGCTAATCTCTCACCTCTTTGCTTTCGGACTTTAACTCTTTTGTAACACTTTAAAGTCTCTCTGTCTCAGGGCTGTGTAATAGAATTCTGCACTCTCTGTGTACTTTTGGGCTCACATTTTTCGTCTGTTTGTCTCAATTAAAGCCAGACCCGCACTAGCTAAATAATTAACAGACAGGGAGAAGGAGCTTAAGCTGATTTTCATAACACTTGTTTTTATCCCTTTACTCAGTTGAGATGGTCTTCTTCCTCTTTGCTCTGAGGTTCTTCAGAACAACAAGAATCACTCAGCGCTAAGCCAATAAACAGGTAAAACAGGGAAACATCAGTACTGAGATGGACTTTAGTTAAACATCCTAAAACCTCTGGAACTATCCACAAAGGTTGATCTGCAAATGACTGAAGAATGGGGGTTTTTATTACTTTTTCCAAGCCTTACTGGATTCTCCATCACGAACATTAACAACTTCATTGTCATGCTAGCAAAATGTGTCCTACATGTAGTAAAGAGCTGTAAACTAAGAAGTAAAGAATAACTAGTGCTTGCTAGCAATCTGTGAGACAGACTGTACTATTCAACCTTGGAGCTCAAGGTACTGTGTGAGTGGCGGCTTCATAATTTTATCCTTGTGCCAATCTTGACTCTGTAGTATTGGACAGGGTTATTACATGCTGGCAAAACTGAGTCAGTGCTATATATGATTTCAAGTTGAGTTTACGAGTAGACACATTTTCAGCAAGAGAACATCTCAACCATGTTGCCCTGTAAATCCAGATGTCTCCAGGGTACAGGTTAAAAGACAGAGAAGGACATAGAGAAAGAATGGTTGTTTTCAAATTTTAAGAGCAATTCTCTGCGTGTTTATTAGGTATTTGCAGTGCTCCATCTCTTGCTGACAAAATAACTTGCAACACTGTGTCAGGATAAAATTTTCCATTCTGTTCTTCAGGTTGTTCTGTTCTTCTTATACACACGTCCACTGTTTAGCCTGACTGCAGAACCATGCCCTGCTTAGAGAGGCTGAGGCTCACCAAAGAGGTGACCCATCTGTGATTGCACAGCCGGTCAACATCAGAATGAGGAACAGATCCCAAGACTCTTGAGCTCGTCACTGAAGCATGAGGCTTCTGGTACAGCCACTGTTTCGTTGTATCAGGCAGAAGCATCTTTGATTCTGTAGGCTTAAGAAGTATAACGGCAGGTTGTTGTTCGGTATCAGAGCTCTGTCATATTTCCTGATACAGGACTAATTGTGCTTATTCATTAGATGTGAACAAATGTTTGCTGTGTCATCTTACCATCTGATACTCCTGATGCATAAATAATTCTTAGCTGTAGTGTTCGTGAGCTCTTACCTGTCTTGAAGCCCATAATTAAAAGCATAAGGTGAGCTATTTACATAAACCATTTGTCAGTATAGTAAGTGCCATTATAGCGTTGGCAAGAAGTGCTAGGCAGGCAGCAGCATCTTCCTGCAATCTGTGTCTGCTGAAGAGACGACTCCTGAATTTTCAGCCTGAAATATTTGCATAGGCTGGTAAAGCCACATAGCCAAAGGGAAGTGCAGAGCTTGTTTGTTTTTTAACAGAACTGAACCCAACAAAGGGGAAAAATAATGTCAACATAGTTGGATTTCAACATCATGTACAATAACTTGGCAACCTTTTTCACATTAAGTGGGTGACTACAGCCCTTTTTTACTAAATATGGCACTGTTTTTTTCTGGTTTGGTTTGATTTTTTTACTTGTCACCAGAAAACCAATCTTTTTCATTTTGTTCATCATGGGGTTTTTTCTGCCGCTGCTTCTACATGCTGGGACTTCGCTGATGCTCAGAGAAAGTGCTTATCATAAATACCTACTGATTTCTTGCTTACAAGAAATTGTGGTCTGTCCATTGATTTAGAAGATTTATTCCTTTTAAATACAAAGGAGAGGGGTTTAATATCTTGTTGTTTATATACGATAACTGCCAAAAAGGATATGAAGTAGGAAGCTGTGCACAGTTTCCATAAACAGTCTCCAGAATATTCGAAAGCTCTTACCCTCTGTCTCTAGCACATTGTTAATAAACAACAGTTTACAGTTCCAACAGCCTCAAACACCGATTACTAAAACCTGATGAAGTGTAGTGACGCAGTGGTGTTATCCTGATTTTACAGAACAAAAGTGAGGAACAAACAGCCAGCTGCTAACCTCTGTTAACCTGGTGTGAATCTGAGTTAAATTTGTTCAGTTAATGGAGGCAGTTTGAGGTTTACATCGCTACAGCAGCTGCCTGAACGTCAAGAGGAAAGTGAAGAGACATGCCCAGAATCCCGAGGGAAGTACCTAAAGTAAATCTATGGCAGAGCAGGGCATAGCATTCAGGGATGTGGCGAGAAAAACTCGGCCGTCAGTGGACCCAGTAAGCTGACAACTGCTCAAAAGACAAGCTCACTGGGAATTTCTAAATGATTACTGAGTGGCAGTGGTAGTTTAGGCACTAGGCTACTAGAAAGGACGGTGTCTCTCAGTGCTCTGGGTCTCACAAGTCCCGGCACCTGTTCATAGATTGCCGCCTGCCTCCCTGATGATCTTGGAAATGTCACTCTGTCACCATGCGCCTCAGTTTCTCCTGCTGTGAAGAGGTCTCTCCTTTTCTTTGTAAAGCGCTGCTAATGACAGGCATTGCAGAAGAGTTAGATTATTGATTACACGTGGTAGCCTGCTGCTCAGCTCCCTGTTACGGAGATGTGTTTCACAGATGGGGTTTGTGCCAACCCAAATGTGCATATCAGGACCTTATCCCCTGGATAAAATTGGTACAGTTGCTGTAGGCAGAGTCATGGTACATGGACAATTACCTTCATGCTCTTCACACCCTCCTCCATGACAGTTTTATTGCATTATCTTTGGCAGCAAAAAAGAAGGCATTTTTTGTTCAGTGATCAGGTATTCCTGCATAGCACAAATTTGAGCCGTAGTTTTAATACCTTGTATGTTCCTGAAACACTGAGTACAGTCATTTAGAAATATCTTTTATCTCAGACAAATGTCTGAGTATTAGAACTGCTGGAGTGGAATTCACTGTGTTCACAAGGACATTTTGCTGCTTTCAGAGCAAGAAGTTTTGATTTTGTAAGAGTGTGGGGTTTTATGCTGAATAAATTAAAAATTAAAAAGGAGACCATGATGAGGAAAAAGCAGTATTGGGGCACACAATCTTTAAGCTGCCATGGTGTGAAGAAGAGAGTGAGGTGTGTAGTCAGAGCAACAAGTACATCTCACTGACCTCCTGCAGCCTGGTTAGGAGAGAGTACCCGTCACCTGAGAAAGGGTTCATGTCAGGTCTCCTATAGCTGTTAATTAGATGGCAGTTGTGCTGCTGGGACATTTTGTGCTATAAACAGTGACATTAGAACTGAGGTGAGGAAGGACCGGCTCAGCAGTACGTGAAGCTGACATGGGCATCCCTTCTGATCTGGCTTACAATTTCTGAACAGTTTCAGTGGCCAGGTTCGTTATTCCCCAAACTCCACGCTAGAGCACTTTTCCTGACAAAGTGTCAGGTATATCCTTTCCTACAAGACAGAAAACAAGCAAAAACTTCTGTGTATGTCCAGATCATAGCATCTTTGAATTCTTCCTAAGTTGCTGGCAACACAGGAGCTCTGTTTTCATGGGTGCATGAAGTCTTGCTGTTGTCACAGAAAACCTCAAAAAGTTTTGTTCCAAAGTGAAAGGTTTTTTCTACAGTTACTGTCTTGTGCTCAGCTGCTGAGAAACCATTTCCCTGAAATTCTGCAGATGAAAGTGCTGCAAACATTAATGATAGATTTGCTAGCTTTGCTGTAGTTTGCTGGACTCCTCACTGTCCTCTTCATTTTTCTAACAAGCTCCTTGGAGGAGAGAAGATGCGTAGAAACCAAATATATTCTCTTCTTCCAATTGATTTCATTCTTTCATCTTTCCTTATGAAGATGAATCACAGACTTAGCTTTTTACCCCAACCTTTCTCAGTCCAATTCTGTACACTTCATCCTCTTGATCAACTTTTGTGTATGATTGTGCCTTCTGAATCCTCCCTTCTACCACCTACAGAACACTAGTCACGTTTCTTTCTGTACAGACTCTTGCTGAGTTATTCTTCTCCTGTGGCCCAAGTTGCTGTAAATTCTTTTGCCCTGGCCACATCACCGCCTCTGAGTACATCCAGAAGTCAGGTGATACCATTGCTTTAGATCCTTGTTCCAGCATTGCCAGAGTCTTCCTTTATTGCTTTCACTAGCTCCTTTCAACTTCACTGACTCAACCTGGCCCATCTTGTCTTTCCCTGCCCTTGATGTATCTAATGTATCTACCTCGGCTTCACTTATCTAGCCTCCTTTCTTATCAGGTATTCACTGCTTGTCTCTTTTCTTCCTCTCCTGGCACATGTGCTATCCAGTGTGATGCTCCCATGGAGCCATCCTCTCCTCTGCTGAGAACCATCCTGCAGTCCTTCAGTGAGCTATTCTTTGGCCTCCTGCTCATCCAGGTTGCTCTTTAATAACTATCCATGCAGTTTTGCTCTATGAGCAGTTAGTCCACTAAGAAGGGCTAATGGCTGTTGGGAAACGGCAACATACTTGATGCAAATGAGATATCAAATAAACAAGTTAAACTTGTGTGGGAGGCATTTTTCCCTGAAACTTGACTTTTCCATGTACCTCTTCAAGGTAGAGGCGGCCTTTTCCTATACCTGCCTATATATATATGCACATCTGTATATGTTTATGCATGCATATATGTGTGTATATATGTATACACACGTGTATGTGTGCATACACGTATCATGTATACATCTTTTGTGTGTGTGCACATGTGAAATAAATGCAGAGTAGAGGTTAAAGTGTTCAATTCTGTTGAACACGATGTATCCTGTACTGTATGAGCATGTGAGAAAATGTCATCCTCTGTTTCTGGGGACAGGCAGGCTTGTGTACAGTGCATGCCCAAGATTTCATGGCATATTTTACACTGGATTAATGGTAAAATTTCTAAAAACTTTAAAGTGCCGAGAGTTTTTGTATTTGAAATATATTTTCAGAGGTAACTCAGGGCATTTGTTGCATGAGAAAACAGACTCTTTTTTAGGGATGAGAGAGGACATGGCAGTAGAAAAGGAGTGAGTTTGCGAGCAGGAAGAAACGTTAATTGATATAGACAGTGCAAGAGTTGCACAGGGCATCAAGAGTGAGGATGAAAAGCTTGAACTTGACAGTGGTCTGAAGAGGTGGATGAGAGATGTGACAGGAAAAGTGAAAGATATTAGAAGCCACATCCTGTGTATGAACTGGTGCAAGATCAGGGACTGGAAGGCCATAGAGAAAGGGTCAGTCACTCGGGCAAGACAGAACATGAAGTGCAATGCATTCAGCTGGTATCAATCAGTGTAAGTACGCTGATTTCACTGAAGTCGTGTAGATTTATACCAGGTAATGATGTGGCCTCAGACATTTCAGGAAAGAAGAGTCTCTTATGCAGGTGTTTAAAGGCTAAAGAAAAGGAAATCAGGAGATGGAGAGAAAAGGAACAGGACATTAATGAAAGATTTTAACTCCGAGTTGTGCAGAAAATAACCCAGCTTCATTGTACCATTAAAGATTCAGCTAGTCCTTAGTACGTTCATCAGACTTGGTACTGGCCAATTTAGAAATGTTCCAGCATTCAGAATGCGTACCTTTTCCCCTCTTCCCTCCTGTCGCCTTTTTATCCTCTGTTTCTGTGTCCTGTTTTGGGAGCAGAACTCTGCAGTTCTCCTGATTCCTGCCAAGCTTGAATCTTAAATTTTTGTTGAGTAATTCTCCTGTTCTTGCAGCTTACACTGAAGACATGCATTGCTCTGGCAGTACTTGGCTGTGGCTCCAGCATTCATGTCTGTGTTAAATTCCTAATGATCTAAACCATGGCTGTTACAGTAGTTAGAAGTAGCAAGACCGAGTTCAGCTGTGTTCTCCTTTAATAACCTCCACAGTGTAGAAATTGCTTCTTATGTTTTTAAAGGCTGAAAAATACTTTGCACTCACTTTTTGCTTTGGAGGCCCATACCATATACAACTAAACCTTGCAAACGTAACAATCAGGAGAGCTGTGCTGAAACAGGTCTTTCGTGTGATACCAGCTTACCCTTTGGCCATGGGCAATCAAAAGGTGGCACCCCCCACCCGCCACCTCTTCCCTCCCCTCTAACATGCCTTTTTATTTTCCCTTTACGGAAACAGCCTGATGTCCTGAAGACCACAGAAAGTGCAGCTCACCCAGAGTATTTGTTGTGGGCCCATTGCTCTTACTGTCAGTGTAGTGGAGTCATGCGAAAGCCACTGTACTCTCTAAGACAAAAAAAAAAACAAAAACAAAACAAAAAAAAAAGGCTTCCACTAAGAAGGTGGTGAAAGTAGTTGTAATAACTATAATTTTTTACTGGTATTATTATTGCTTGTAATAGCAGAATACCTCAAGGCAAGAGCTGAGGTTACTCTAGAGAAGATGGAATTCTCTAAAACTGGGAAAAAATCAGGGCAGAATAGGAAAATATTATTCACAGGCACCAAGATTGTGCTGGGCACCAAATGAAACTAGCAGATACCAGACTCAACATAAGTAAAAGCTGATGCTTCTTCAGATGTGTCATGTGCCACGAGTTGCTGGAAGCCGGAGGACCACTATGAAGAAGTGCCACCATACAGCTGCCCCGTTGTGCTCCACACTGCACAGCTGCTACTGCCTGCTGCTGGAGACAATATACTGTGCTGGATGGAGCTTCAGCCTGGCCACGCACAGCTGCTGTTACGTTTTCGGTAGAAGCTAGCACACAGTTATTACCTTGGAGGACTTACATTTGCAATATATGAGACAGGCAAAATGAGAGAGAGGTAAAAAGTTATTGTTATTCCCGGTTTTCTTACGGGAGGATCGAGCAAGAGGCTGTTATGTGACCTGTGTGACACTGGTGTCACCCAAGAAATCAGTATCAGAGCTAGGAGCTGAGATGAGATCTGGAGTCCCCTTCAATGCCTGAATTAGAGGATCATGCTTTACCTTCCTTTAGCCACCAAAAATCTATGAAGTGAAAACAGAATCGACGCATTGAGTTGTCAGGCTCAGACGTATCTGCTTTTCCATGGAAACCTCTTCCCAGCGACAGCTAAGCTTTTGCGAGGAGAGAAGCACTTCTCATCATGCGAGAGCTGTCAGGGAGCCGAACTGTGCAAAACGCTGTCACTGTGCAGCTGCCTTCCGCAGAAGTCTCGTCCCGCAGCCAGGCAGCATACAGCCCCGTTCCCGACAGTCCAGCTGTAAGTCTGCCTGCTCGGTGATTTTTCACCGTGGTCATGCCAGAATCATCGCCATGTTTTCTGTTGTCTGGCTGTTAGTGGTGATGTATGAAGAAGTAGGAAAGACAGCTTCATTTTCATAAGCTAACTTGTGCCTGCAGTCACAGAGAGTGAGAGGAGTGCACTTAATCATAACTGCAGGGCCAGAGCGGAAAACAGTGACAGAGCCTTTGCTGTTAGTGATGATGTTTTATTATAATAACTCTTAGGAAGAAGCAGCAGGCAGCTCAGAATGCTGAACTATTCAAATTCATTATGGTAGCCACCATGTTCTCATCTGCTGAAAGAATAACTCGCATAACTCTTTGAAGCTTGCCTTTTGTAAAAGTCCGTGGTGGCAAGGAACTTGTCTTTCTCCTCAGAAAATCTGAATTCTGGTTGCGGTATGATTGGAGGTGAAATCAAGCTGGTGAAAGATTCTGCAGAACTGCGTGCACCTTGCAGGGAAGGCATGAAGGGTGGCAGAGGGACGAGTCGGGGCTGACGGCTGGTCAGAGAACTGCGGGCAAGGGGAGCATTCGTTGTGCCTGCTCGACCCCGTGCATTGCTTTGGCCAGTGCCTCATTTCCGTAACTGTATAATGCGTTTGAAAAAGTAAACAACTGAATGAAAGAACCGGTAATGCTCAGATACACTGAACAGATATTCTCACGGCGATTCATTCATATAAGAAAATGTTGATTAAAGTTTGAGTGAAACATTTTTAGTTGTCTGAAATTGGAAGGGCAAAACTATGATTTTATTTTGTTTGAACTTTTAGATACATAGAACAATGTGGCATATATGGGATATATTATGCATCTATATTATGTGTCACATTGATTGATAATATTGAAAATGAAGAGGGTTGTACATTTAGCTGTGGTTATTTTGATATCTTCAGATCAAATTATTTGAGGATGTTTTTTCCAGAGAATATTTCTGAATATGATTTTTTTTATACTGGTTCAGAGTGAAAACATTTTTTTGGAGCCATCAGTATTTGCTATGCAGCTGAAGTTCTGTTTTCCTGATCACTTCTGCCCAAAGTCAAGATCATAGAGACAATGTAAAGGGAAATAAAAATATATTCTTCCTTGGCAGAAACAGTAACGCTGTTCCAGGCTAAAGAAAAACAAAGTGTAACTGGAGGAGATACAAAGCATATCTTCATAACTTTCTCCAAGGTGGCTTGGGAGACAAGCCATCACATCTGCCTAGTAGGTTTTTAGACACCAGCAAGAATTACAACAGCCTGACAAGTTGCATAATGCTCTACCCTAAGACAGTGAACACACGCGCATTCCCAGGCCGTTGCAAAAGCAAACTAAAGTGTGTTAGCTAACACATTTTACTTTGGGTTTGTTACAAGCTATAAGGACATGTACAGGCAGTTATTCCAGCTCAGTAGATACACAGTAAGTCACATTATCTGATCCATGTATCTAAGCCCTAAAGCTTACAGGATGTTAATTTCTGCCTGCATCCATGTCCCATATCAAACCTCAAGCAATACTGGTGAGAGCAGGGTTTGTTCTGGTGTCTTCAAAAACAAAGGGAAAAGGGGGAAGGAAAGGATACAGCTACAATAAATATGTGCGAATATAATTTCCTGAGTCTTTTCAGTTTATCTTAGCATGACAAATAATAACTGAGAAATAAGTATTTCAGGGGTACATTATCAGAACTGAGATTTTGGATTGGTAGGTGAGAAAGGAAAACCATTAACAAGCAGCAAGGTTTGTTCATTTTTTATTGTTCATCAGTTTGAAGGCTGAACTCTGTAGCGTGTAGGGAAATGCACGGGGCTACAATAATGAAGCAGATTGATGCTCCATGGTAAGGAAGTTCAGTATCTGCTTCTTGCAAATGGAATTCTAACATTTCTTTTGATGTTAGCGGTACTATCCTGAGAAGGATCTGTGGACTGCTGAGTTGTGAAATGTGCAGTTAGAATATGGGCAGGGTTACACTCTTCTACCAGCTGTGCCAATCCATTCCAGCCCAGCTGCACTTGCATTTTTGGGGGGTTTTTTCCTCATCCCTTACTTGCAATGGTAGTTTCTTATTTTGATTTAATTCTACCTCAACTGTAAGGGAGCGGTTATAAAGAACAGGCAGTCTTCCAGCACAGAATCAACAAGTGTTGTTTAAATTGTGCCCTTCGGCCTTTTTTGGCTAAGATTCGTTTCAGCCAGTTGAGATCCTTTTCACGTTTCCTCACGACGTATGGCTTGTGGCACCTGCTGTGCTGTCTAGTGCATTCCATGTGGCTCACAGGTTGACAGATGCTACAGTTTATTTGTATGAACAAATCATCAGTTGCTTAGGATGCATCTGCCTCTAACTTGTCATTTCTTTCATTCTCTTGCGTACTGCACTCTGTTAATATTGCCAGTTTTCAGTAGCACCAACGGGGTGATAAATGTGTGGTGGTCTTTTATATGACCCTTTCTGCTCTCTCCCAGATTTTCCACCTTCTTAAAAAATGAGGTACAGAGTATAAAGTGAAAAATTAAATATATATATTATATATAACATCTAATGGAAAAGGAGAAACGTCATTAGAAAACGAGGTCTGGTGAGGACCGGAACGTTGTGATTAGGATAGAGTAGGATGATCTTGAACAGTGGTGTGGAGTGGACTTGGTAATCTCTCAAGGTTGTTTCTAGATTGATTTCTGTTCCCTCCTTCAATGCTTTCAGAATGTTCTGATTTATTTGGCCACTCACTGCTGCTCACACTCTTTGAAACAGCATTCGAGACAGATGTGGAGGTTACTGACGTTCCACTGAATTAGAGGTACCATGGGAGAGTATCGCAATTACCTGACTTATGCTAACATTTTCCTAGCGGATTATAAAATTAAATAAATCACTTTTGCCTTTATGTGTTGCTTCTCCGCCCAGTCTTGTCTTGGGCCATACTGAAACTTTAGCAATACGGCTATGGTCCTATGTAAGCAATGTACAATGATCATCTAATGCTTTCCGTGCACTGCTGTGACCATACGCCCAGTTTTATGAGCATAGCTGGGATTTCAAAATGTGCCTTCAGAGCACAATGCTTAATTGCTTTCTCAAAACGTTGCGGAATAATTTCCAATCCCAGTCGTAGTGACCTCACTGAGCTGGTCCCTCAGTCAAAACACCATTCCCTTTCCTTTATTTGACTAGATCCAAATGCAGTTTTCCCCTTCCCTCCATCCTCCGTCACCAGAGCATCATTTCAATCACTTTTCTTATTTACATTTTATACAGCACTTTTCAGGATAGATAATTAAGTCCTTATCTATACAAACATTCACTTTTCTGTTGATTTTTAAGCAGTGCAAACCTTCTAGACGCATTTGATTTAAAACACGTTTTACTCTAGCTGAAGCCAGCTGCTAATCAATGTAAGCTAAACCAAAATAAGCCCATCTAAAACTGAAATAATAATTTCTGTGCAACATTCCACACAGGCATGCCTAAATGACTTTTAAATTATTCTCTTAAAATAAAGCAGTGCAACTTTCTTATGTAGGTAAACTCTTTGAATCCAGTATTTTCCTGAGCAAAAGGGATTTCCTTTGGGACTGAGAAATAAATCCCTGAAACCAGTGACGGAGAGCATGGGAAGAGAATCATTTGTTATACTGAGCCTTGTTCTTCAATTTTATTATCTCCATCAGAGTATGAACAGATCTTCATATTAGATGATAATTTTACCAACACTGACTTCTCACTAGGAGGATTCTCCATCATTGTATTCCAAAATCGAGCAGCATTCGGATTTGTCTGGGTGATATATTTTTGTCAGCATGACAAAGGTTCCCACAGTGTTTAATTACGCAGACTAGCCAGGGGAGAAGGAAAGAAAAGAACCGTGCTGAGTTTGCTGTGCCAGGCTTGCTGTTTGTTACAAAAGCAGGCATCTTCTGAATGCGTGAAAGGAAGGCAGCACCCAAACTTCTGTCTTCCCTTTCCACTGACTGTCCCTCTCCAGATTTCGTGTTTGTTTTCCATTGCTTGATTGACTTCTGTCTCATGATCGTTTTGCAATTTGCTCATTTCCAGGGCAGCAGGTTCTTGGCTTGGTGGAGAACCAGAGTGACTGGTATTTGGGCAACCTTTGGAAAAATCATCGGCCCTGGCCAGCGCTTGGGAGGGGCTACAACACAGGTAGGCCCTGAGAGTTTTCTCTGAATTAGCGTTTGCACTGAGCGTGCAATCAGTCTCCTGGTATAGAGAGTATGGGATGTAGTAACTTGCACCTCCCTTCCTAACCTACTGAAAAATTTGTCATTGAAAGCAGTAAAAATGATGCAGTGTGATGCATTTTGAAGCTTCTGGTCCTGTGCTAGTCTGAGGAGAATGTGTTCCTTCTCTAAATGGTCTTAAGAGAGATTATGTGGCATCCTTTGGGGAAAGACAGAGCTTTTCCGCAATCTACGTCTCCTACAAGGTTTCTGTCCATGATGAAGCATACGTAGGCCCAGCAAGAGGGAAAGAATAGGCATCAAGGCTCATTTTCTGCAGAGAGGTAAATGGTATCACAAAATGTCAGCCCAATAAAGATATAACTGCTGCAGGACAGCAACGAGGTCATAATTGTCCTAATAAAATGCAAACTACTGGCCATCAATTTCTGCTGCCGTGAGAAGGGAATAAAGGCATAAGATCAGGGAATTTAATAGGTTACAAGAGGCAGGTCTGCTCACTGATTTGTGTTTGGTATGTGAGAAAACATACCAAGTGCATAAAGAGCACACACGTACGTCTAAATCATTTCGATGCTAGGCTTTACATGCTGATGCAGTGAGTTAGGTTTCCTCTCTATTTGTAATGAAAGGGCAGAACAGATGGTGAAGCCTCCGTTTAGAAAAGAGGAGTCCATGTAAATATCCCTGCACTATCAGAAAATTATTCACCGTAATAGTGAGCTTGCTTTGCAGAAATACATTGGATTGAATTAAACAGACTACCTAGGAAAAGTATTGCACGAGTTGTGTTTGAGTCATCTGTATTTCTATATTCCTTTGTATGTTTGGGGGAATCATGCCAGGTTTTGTGAATTTGTACCTCAGCCTCTGCAAATCATCTCTGTTCTGTGAAAATGTTCGAAAGAGTAGCCTAACAAAACGCAGATAGATATGGATACAAGATTTTGGCCAAAAAGGTCTGTTTCCTGGTTCTCCACTTGCCAGAGCAGAACTGCACATATACAGGTTTGGGCTCCCCACCTCCTCTCTCCCCCCGCCCCGCCCAAAGCAGGAGACAGAGCTGAGTTTCATGGATTTGTCCTGCAACCTGAAAGCTTATGTTATACACAATTAAACTTGTTGATGTCAGTTCTGCCCAGTGTTACACCACAAAGCAGTGATGACCACCGTTTATAGTTACTGTGTTTCTGCTGCATTTTTGCTTTTTCCTTTCTGCCATTTTAATGCTTGCAGAGAGAAATGTGTCACAACTACATAACATTAGAATAACCCAGAAATATATGGTGAGTAGTATCTGAAATTCAATTATGTAATTAAAGATGCTGTAAAGCTTTTATTTATATTGTCTTAACTTACTGTTCCAAATGTTTTATAGGGATACCAAATGTCAGTATATCACAAAATTCTTCCACTGAAAGCAAAAATAATTGAAAGTCTGTGGTTCTTCGTATACACTGTATGTCTCAAATCTTGGTATGTGTTAATACATACCTACGAGGCCATGCGTAATCCTGCCCATGATTTTAGTCTGCTCACACTTCTTCAGACAACTCACCTGTAGCAGTAAAAACTTAATTTTTTTTAGAAAGAAAACCAGAAGGTAGATAATGAATGGAAGATTGACAAGTGATCATAAGAAGTGAAATGATATTTTTTCAAGTACATGGAATAAGAGGTCACTGTGTGAAACAGTGCAACCTCTGAGAAGTAGCAAATGATGTTATTGACAGAATCAGGATCATTTGCTACCATTTTCTTAATTGAATTCATTGTTTGTCTCAGTAATCTAGCAGAGATTGGAGGTATAAATCTCTCGAGGAAGATGAAATACCAAGTGAAACTGGAGCTTGTTTTATCTGTTCAGTAAATTAAAATATTTGACACTGAACGCAACACTGTGGGCAAGGAGGATTCAGAAAATTAAAGGGGGGAGGGGGGCAGGAAAGAGAGGCAATAAGTCTAAGCAAAACACTCATGAAAGACAGTAAGCCAGGAAGGGGAAGACTCAGAAATTAAAGTGCTTGGAGTTGTACTTAGGAACAGTAAAAAGGCTCCCCAAACCCTGAAACTTTAATGAGCTAAACAAAGCTGGATCAAGGAGAAGCTCTCAGACAGGCTTTGATCTTGCTCTTGGGAGAGTGTTTACTACGGTTTTAGGGTACAATCCTGAGAAGAAAGATTTTTGTCTGAGCCTGTTCAGCCAGACTCAACCCTGACATATTTGTTGCAGAATCACAGGATCACAGAATGGTTGGGGTTGGAAGGGACCTCTGGGGATCTTCTGGTCCAGTCCCCCTGCCGAAGCAGGGTCACCTACAGCAGGCTGCACAGGACCTTGTCCAGGCGAGTCTTGAATATCTCCAGAGAAGGAGCACCCCTCAAAGTCAAAATTCTTCCAGTGCTTCCTCCCAATTTCTGAGGCAAATAATTTATCTTTCACTCCTACCTTTCTATGTCTGAGACACTCTGCACAACATATCAGCTGGGGGAGTCCCAGAAGGCAGATACATTAAAGCCAAAGGTGTGTTTGTTCCTTCTCCACTCGCTCTTTAAATCCAGTAAGCATGTGCATTCTCCTGTTGCTGTGTACCGAGGCCAAATCTCCTGACAGCCAATACAGATTTTCAAGGAAAGATTTTATTTGGTTGTTTTTCATCCTTCTGCCTCGTTGGCACAGGCAGATAATCCAAGTCATACTTTAGTCCGTGATTATATAATCTTAGGAAGACCAGACCAAACTCAAAAGTCAGTTCAGTGGCAATTTAATTGTTTTTAAAATGTTCTTAGAACCATTCTGTATTTGAGATAACATTCCCTTCCCCATGCCATTTTAAACACAATTCCAGAAAGGTACGCAGGTTTTGTCTGTACCTCACTGGCTGAAACTTAGTAAGCTGCTTAATCAAATACTTTTTGCATATATTGTCCACTCCATTTTACTTGTCTACACTGAGATTAACTCTTACAGACTCCTCATGTGTTAGTTAAAATACACTTTTCCCTCTGTATAATCTATATTGTCTTTCACTGACTGAACTGTGCTTTCGGAAGTATTGCCTGAGCCACACTGTGATTTTTCTCTTTACAGATGTTAAACTGACAGTTCCAGAATTGCATTGTATGGTTTGATGTTCATTTCTGGAGTAACAGTCATCTTAGTCCTCAGAAAAATATCTTGTCAAAGAAATCTTAAACATAAAAGCTTTTAGCACTTTGTCCGCTTTATACTTTCCATCAAGGTAGAGAATAGCTTTAAAAAGCAGTTCCTGGTGACTGTTACTACGATTTCAGGCCACTTCCTCAGCTGGTATGAATCACCCCTGGCTGCTCTGGCTTCAGTGCAGCAGGGACAGGTTACATCAGCTGAGAATGGACTCCATGCCTTTTGAATGGAGCTTTAGGATGGATCTGTGCCTGTAATTTGGGCGCCAGGGGGCATTTGTAAAAACTTTGGCCCAGGGGATTTCAGACTTCTAGACTACAGAAGCCTGTCCTGAGATTTGAGGCTCATCTGAAATACACTGCCTCAGTGCAACTACCAGATACTGTAAGGAGGTGTCTCAACAGCTTGAGCTGACGATTCGTACTCCCACACTGAGAGATGTCACATTACCAGGTTTGTGGATTGAGAACAGAAGGGAATGGCTGGCACCTAACGATTACCAGGCTATGCGTGTGCACCGTGCATTATTACTCCCATGTTTGTAATGACTGAAAGATGAGGAGCTACTGGAGAGAGTCCAGCGGAGGGCTACGAGGATGGTGAGGGGACTGGAGCATCTCTCCTGCGAGGAGAGGCTGAGGGAGATGGGCTTGTTTAGCCTGGAGAAGGCTGAGAGGGGACCTTAAAAATGCCTATAAATATCTTAAGGGTGGGTGTCAGGAGGATGGGGCCAAACTCTTTTCAGTGGTGCCCAGTGACAGGACAAGAGGCAACGGGCACAAACTGAAGCATAGGAAGTTCCATCTGAACATGAGGAAGAAATTCTTCCCTCTGAGGGTGATGGAGCACTGGAACAGGCTGCCCAGAGAGGCTGTGGATTCTCCTTCTCTGGAGATATTCAAGACTCGCCTGGACAAGGCCCTGTGCAGCCTGCTGTAGGTGACCCTGCTTCGGCAGGAGGGTTGGACCAGATGACCCACAGAGGTCCCTTCCAACCCTGACCATTCTGTGATTCTGCAATGCTAGAATGAATCTCTTTCCTTCATTGTTCCCCTGAAAAAAAATGATCTATGGAAGATGAATTGGAAGTGGGAAGCATATGTTATGTCATTTTTACATAATATTTAACAATAGTGAATAGTAAGGGCAAGCATAGGGCAGAGTGTTTATATGAAATTAGGCTGGATCACATCTTGTGCTTGTTCATGATGATACTGTGCATCTTCAGCACAGAAAGCAAATTACTAGCAAAGCAATGCAAAATGCAAAATGAGTGGGGTGGTCATGGAACTACCTGTGGTCCTGCTGCGGAAACATGGTAACTGCTTTCATCTGAGCTTCATGGGCTTCTGCTCATGACATTATGGTGATGGATCTGATGTTAAGAAGTGTTGAGCACTTTCAGTTTAATCAGTCATTTCTGTTTTTGCAGAAATCCTCAAAATTAATGTTTTAAATAATTACTGTTGCCTAATTCTAGATCTGTTACCAAAATGCCTTTTTTCTCCCCTGGAAGAGTCAGAATTACATGACAGCCATCTGAATACAGCACTAATTTACAAATTACGTACCATAGATTCTGACTAAAACTAGCACTTTTCTCCATGGTGTAAAGAAAAGAGTATACTGGTTGCTTGAGAGAGGAAATGGTTCCAAATTGTCACAATGAATGAAGAAGTCAGAGAACTCATGCTGTATAGAACCTTTAAAAGCTCACCGTCGGGGCCTGACTCACTTTAGCCATGTCCTCTCTAAAAGCCATTGCAAGATCCCTACTTCCCATTAAATAAAACTTTAGTCAGGTTTCATACAGGAACTCGTATCATTAGGTTTGGTTGTTAAGTACAAGAGCCCTTGCAAACAGATGAAAAACAGATTTTTTTAACGGTAAAAAAAAAAAAGAAAAAATTAAGTCCAACACCAATGTCAAGGCAAATTTCTTCACCTACTCAGATTCAGACTGTACCAGGATTTTTTGGATTAGATTATTCCTTCTTTAAGATACTGTGAGTTCATCCAACAGATATCATTATCAGTGCAAAGCATACAGATACACATGTACTTTATAACACACAAAGATGTATTTGAAGTACAGATATCATGCACATTGTACAGGTATTAGTTTAGGAAGTGCCAACATATTGCTTTTAGACACCACAGGAAATGTGAGTGAGTCTCTCTGTATCGATGGTGGGACACTAAAATGATAGTTCTGCTTTTGATGACCACATCCCTATCTTTGTTAGCTATTATTTGTAGCCGGCACTTAAAAATAAGCTGTCTTAAAGCTGACTACCCTCAAAGAATAGCTTCTTTCCAGTCTTTATCATGCAGTTTCTAAAGCATGGGATGTACTGAGAACTTGTTTACAGCACGCTTGACATTTCTGAAATACAGGTCAATATCTATTTGATTTTGAAAATGGTGCCTCTAGTTTGAGAGGCCTGTCCACATAGTAATGGCATTGCTGTGACTGAATTAGTCTCCCGTTCATTGCATTCTCTGAGATACATCCTCTGCTCCTTAGCAATTGAATCTATCAGACCCTGCAATGACTGTCTTCTTTTTGAAAACAACACCTGAGTTTCTTTGAAACGCTGAAAACTTTCATCTCCTAAGAAACCTGTGATAAAAAAAACAATGACGTTCAGACAATCTACACCAGAATCTAATTTCCATTGTACTGGAGTAAATAAAAAGTAGTTCTTTTTAGTTGATTAAATTGTCACAGTTTGGGGTGTTTTACTGGTCTGACCTGAGTTCATAGTACAAAGTTCTCCATGTAATGTAACTAAATAGGACATGTATGTGTAGTATTCCGATCTAATGATTTAAAGAATCATTCTGAAGTGTTGTATTTTTAGCTTGATCAAGACAGTTCTTTATGTGAACATACATAGCTTGATGAGTAATTATGTTGTCCGGCACTCTGAAATGCCCTCTCTTTATTGCAGAGGAACCATCATTAGCAGATTAAATTTAGATGAAAGACTTGCACATAAAAGCTTAGTAGAGGCATCCAGGTGCCTAAACTGAGAACAAAAACTTCTACTATATGACAGAAGAACTGCAGACAAATGCGTAGTGATAGTAAAACCAGTATTTTTTCTCTGAAGTGCAAGTTCACTTTCCAGTTTCTCACTGTGCTCATAAAAGTGATTGTGTAAAGACAGTTTCTTTTTGTAGATACCGAAACAGAGGTTTTAGCCATAGTCCCAAAGCAAAGAAAGAGGCATTGCAGTTGGGCTCCATCTTTGGGCTCAAACAGGTAGCCTAGTGCCTGTCACAGAAAGTAGCAGAGTAACTAAGGTATCTTTCTACACCCTTATGTCAAAGCTGTCAGCTCTAAGAGACTGCCAACAAAAAACAGTTGAATTTGGTCATAGCCAGATCACTCTCATAGGTGCTCTTGGCTACAGAAATCACTATGCTTTCATCAATGTAGTGTTAGGGCAAATTAGGTTCAGGACAAACCTTTCCCCTTTAAAAAAAGTATTAAGAGACTTTTGAGAAAGAAGAGTCTGCAAAACAGTGGACACGGAGATCTCGGAAGCAGCAGCTCGGTTCTTTCCTTTCCCCATTGTCTGTCTTCTGTTTCTATGTTCAGCTACATCCTGACTTTAATTGTTCCTGCTGTAGCTCCTCAACCCTCCCTTCTCCACCTGTCTTTGTCGAACTCATCTCAGGGGAGTACAGGAGCACTGCAATACCCTGTATACGCAGATAGTTTTTACATGGTTGTTCTCAATGCCTCAATAGAGACAGTGAAAAGAGAAGCTTTCCGAAACAGGGTCATAGAATTATAGGCAATTCAGGTCAGAAAGGAACCCTTGGAGGTCTTCTGGTCCTTTTCCCACTGAAAGCCAACTCGGGTTGCTCAGGGCCTTTTCCAGATGAGTTTTTAGTATCTCCAAGTATACCTCTCATGGCAGCCTGCTCCTGTATTTGGCTACTGTCTTGATGAGTAAAGTAAAAAATAAAAGCAAAAATTTGTAATACGTAATTAGAATTTCCTTTGCTGCAATTTTTGTCAGTTGCCTCTAATTCTGTCCCTGTGCATCTGTTAGAAGAGTTTGGCTCCACTAAGTAGTTGTAGACAGCAACGAGAGATACCCTTAGCCTTCTCTTCTGCAGGCGAAATAAGCCCAGTTCTCTCAGTGTCTCCACATAGATGTTCTCCAGGCCTCTCACCATTTTGGTTGCTCTCCACTGGACTTCCTCCAGCGTGTCAGTGTCTTTATTTGAATGAGGAATCCGAAACAGTACTTCAGATGTGGTCTTATAAGCACTGAGTGAAGAGTGGTAATCACTTCCCTTGACCTAAGGGGCTAATATAGCGCAGGATGTGGTTGGCCTTCTTTGCTGCAAGGTCGCACTGCTGGCTCATGTTCAACTTGCTGTCCGCCAAGCCCCTTAGGACTTTTCCTGAAAAGTTCCTTTCTATCCACTTGTCCTCCAGCCTGCACTGTCGATTCAGGAGTAGTCCCATGCAGGACTTTTCGATGAACTTCATGAGCTTTCTCTTACCCTACTTGTCCAGCCTGTCAAGGTGCCTGTGGATAGCAGCCCTATACCCAGGCTACTGGCCACAAACCCCAGTTTGGTGTCATGTGTGATGCTTCTGGGGATTCATTCTATCTCATCTCCAGCTCAGTAATCAGGATATTAAACAGTATCAGCCTCAGTATCAACTCTTGTGGAATACCTCTTGTAACTGGCCACTGTCTGAATGTTTTATTGCTGAACACAACCCTTGAAGCTTAGCAGTCCAACTTACTTTGCAGGTGCCTTGTAGTCCACTCATCCAAACTATACCTCAGTTTGACTATATGAGCATGCTAAACAGCTCCAAACACATGTTCTCCTTATGCAAATACATCCCTGTATTTCTGTTGTGAACCTAATTCTGTCTCTGAGAAATGGTCGTGGACGAAGAATTGACCTGCAGCTGACCTTTGAGTGAAGTCATTGCGTTGAAGTGCATTGTGTTTCCTGTTCTTTTAAAAATTCTGTGGTTCATTTTTAGGCTTGTTCATTCTGTGCTGCTGCTTTCCTTCCACTAATCCATTTCTTAGAATGCTCTATTACTCCTGAATCTCATGCAGTCAATAAACTGCCCATTAAGAGGGGGGAAAAAAAGTCGTCTGGTTGCTTCTGAATGCAAAACGCCAAACCTCTTTGTCATCCAACTATAAAGAAATACCCGAGAGGCTGTTCAGCCCATGAGCCACACACATTTCCTCCTCTGTTGCTAGGGCATTGACTGAACACCAGACCGAGAAAAGCTGTGATGGGTTCTTACTCATTGTGTCCATCCCTATAATAAGCCTTGTGGACTACTGTTAATATTAGAAGCCAGCCAAAATAATTATCACCTGTGCAGGGTGCACTTTTCCTCTTCATGTAGTCAAAAGTGGAAACCTTGTAAAATTGTTCACATTTTGACCCTTATTAAATATGGTGCTTTTGAGAGGATCAAAACCAAAAACCTCCACATAATTTAAAGGAATGGTCTCTGTTACCTTCCACTTTTTGCTGCTTTCCGAGGAAGAAAAACCCAGAGATAAGCACCATGGATAAGGTCCAGATCTGATATAAATGCCTGACTCTTGTGTTAAATAGACCTAAGCTGATTTATAGGAGCTGAGGATCAAGAAACAGATTATTTCTTTTAAAGATGGGCGATTCTTTGGTGGAGAGTCCAAGACAGATTAGTTTTGGAAGATGTACTTGCTTTCATCAGGGTATCATGGTTTAACCCAGCAGCCAGCAACCAGGACCAGGGAGCCATTCACCCCTCCACCCCAGTGGGATGGGGAGGAGAAAGGGCAAAAAGTAAAACTCATGGGTTGAGATAAAGATAGTTTAATAAGACAACAAAGGAGGGAAGGAAGAAGAAGAAGGAGATAGCAAAACAAGCGATACACGATACAATTTTTCTCACCACCCGACGACCAATTGCGCAGCCAGTTGCAGAACTCACAGAACTCATGGAACTCAGGGATTCCTGCATCCCAGTCAACCCCCATTTATAAACTGAGCATGAGGTCTATGGTGTGGAATATTTCCATTGGCCAGCTTGGGTTAGCTGCCTGGTTATGCTCCCTTCCAGCTCTTGTACACCTGCTCATTAGCTAGACACGGTAAACTGAAAAAAGTCCTCAATTTCTTAGCAACAACTAAAAACATTGGTGTATTATCAACATTCTTCTTCTACTAGATCCAGAAAGCAGCAGCTACTGGGAAGAAAAGTAACTCTGTCCCAGCCAAAAACAGGAAACGGTAAATATTCAGCAGATTCCAGCAAACCTCCTCAGTTTTTATCCATGGAAAGAAGCCTTGTGTGATCTGTTTTTCGAAACATGCCTGCTCAGGGAGATTCAATGACTGGACCTCCTGCACAGTAACCCTGTACAGTCTGCACTGTTCTGTGATCCCTGTTCAGGACAGCTCACCCAAAGTTCAGTTACTCTCTCCTGATGCAGAGTTGTGACACTCACTCGCAGTTCTGTGTTTTGAGGCACTGACGTGTAAAACTGTCCACTCAGAAAAAATGAAGAGATGCACGAGAATTAGTCCAGAATGGATAATCAGATGAACATCAACTCCAGGTTTAATACGGTTGTCAAAATACTTTGTGTAATAATTGGATGTATAAACAGGGACATTTCTAGTATGAGTACAGGAGATACATTTCTGTGTATTGGGTGTACACTTTTTACTCCTGACACTGCCAGATAACTTAGCTCCGTAGTTCATTCTTTGCTGTCAGCTCCCTGATCATCCACAGGGCACAGCAATTAGTTGGTACCCTGTCTTTCTCAGGGAGTAACCTGTCTTTTGTCAAGAATTTAAAAAATTGAGTGTAATTTGTTGATAGTTCACTGCAGGAAGTATTTCTGGAAAGCAGTGTGGATAGGACTGCACTCTCTTTGACACTTCTTTCCAGTCCTTCAACACTGCATCAGAAAACTTCACACTCTCCAATATTCCCACGTGCCCTGATGATGTTCTGCAGCGCACACAATGTAGATTTAACTACTCGTCCAGGTCTAATCTCCAGAGGTCAAAGATGCGTACTTATAAATTAACAAAGTTCAATGAAAATACTGGAAAATTTCCTGTAAAATTGGGAAAAATGGCTCCAGGAGCTTATCTGGGAGTGAGTCAAGGGATAGTTTGATCCTAGCTTATTAGTATCTGCAGAAGAAAATAATATTTCTTGGTAGAGGGCTTGCCAATTTAGGAAAGGTTCAGCAAGATCAAATGACTGCAAGTTCAAAGACATGTTCAAATTAGAAAAAAGGAAACTGTCCTTCATCAGGGTAATTATGCATTGGAATGACTTATCAAAGTTTGTGATAGCTTATCCATTATTGTAAATTTTTAAATCAAGACTGAATGTTTTTCTAGAAGTTACGCTCTAGTTAAAGCACAAAATGATTTTGAAAAATCCTATGGCCTCTGTTATGCAAGAGCTAAAAATTATCGTTTCTGACTTTATCGCTTAAATATGCGTTTAACCGGGACTTATTTTTCCTCTCAACTGAAGTCACCTAAGCACCCAGGCAAACAAGATCACAGATAACCTGCCATGTAAGAACTTAGTGCGTTTTTAGTGTGGAAGAGAGGAAAACTTCTTTTAAAACTTGGTAGAGATTTTCCACATTTCCCCCATGTCACTTTTCTTTTTAAGTCTCACATTTTGAAGTGCTTTATAGTAAGATCTGTACCTGAAAATCTTTTTGTTAGTGTCGACTTTTGGCACCTCCATCATGACTTGCAGACATGTACAGAGATGCACACTGAGTAGCTGTTGGGTGATACTTGTGCATGGCAGTGATGAGACACATCGTTGAGAGAGCTCTCCTCTGCTCCATTTAATGTGGTCCTTGCTGTTGTGCTACAGCATACAGAAGCTGAAACCTCCCTCCTCGCTCCCTTTGCTGCTCTGAAGTTAGAATGTGTTATCTGAGGTTTAAAACTTCTGAGCAAAAACTATCCGAATCTTTTGAATTTCAAGAGAATTTAATGATTTGCCTCTGGTGGGTTTTTCTTCCCCTCTTGGAAGCCATCTCCCTAGTTTACCAGCTGAGAAGTCCCTGGAATATTTGCTTTCCATTGCCTTTAAAATGTAATCCCTGTACCTTACATGCTCACAATGGTCATGGAATGCAAAGGCTGTAAGAAAACTGAGGAGCTTTTTAAAACCTGTGTAAGGAACTTGTTCACAGATGGTTTTCATCTCCTACAACTCCTTGCACAGGGTTCAGGAAACAGGGATTCAAGAGAGGTTGCTATACTTGCTGTCTTCCTTCATACCCAAAGCAAGTAGAGCACCTGGGAAAAACTTTAGCTTCCCTTTCTGATTTTGGTAATATCTGCAATGTCCTTTTGCCCGCCATGCTGTTTTACATTATAGAATTTAAGAAAACTTAGTCAGCAATTTGGGCAGGAAAGTATGACTTTGCACTAGTTGGGATCTTTGTAACAGAAGGCCAGTTCCGCCAGGTCTAGAGACAGTTTTACTTTGCTGACCTCTGAGAGACCTGCAGAATTCCTTTCCCATGAGGAAAGGCTGAGAGAGTTGGGGCTGTTCAGCCTGGAGAAGAGAAGGCTGCAGGGACACCTTATAGCAGCCTTCCAGTACCTGAAGGGGGCCTGTAGGAAAGATGGGGAAAATATTTTCTGCAGGGCTTGTTGCGATATGACAAGGAGCAATGGCTTTAAACTAAAGGAGGGTAGATTTGGACTGGATATAAGGAAGAAATTTTTTACTGTGAGGGTGGTGAAACACTGGAACAGGTTGCCCAGAGAGGCAGTGGAGGCCCCATCCCTGGAAACATTCAAGGCCAGGTTGGACGTGGCTCTGAGAAACCTGGTCTAGTTGAAGATGTCCCTGCTCGCTGCCGGGGGATTGGGCTAGATGACCTCTAAAGGTCCCTTCCAACCCAAAGTATTCTATGATTCTATGAATTGTTAACTCCTCTTCACAAGACTCTGGAAGATAGGAGGGGAGAGCATTACTTGGCAAGACGGTCTTTCAGTAGCAGAGATTTTCCTGCATAGACTTCCTATAAGTCTTATGGCTCATGACTCCTCTCCTGTAGACCTTTTAGTCTCCTGAATCAAGGAAATTTTTCTGTAGCAGCTTTGGGGCTTTAAGAAAATTGGAGAAATTCTCCACAGAAATGGAAGTCATTAAAGAAAAGATACAAAACATATGTATCTTTTTTCAAACTGCTCAGGAAGAATAGCATCTAAACAACAAAGAAACCATTAGAACGCTAGGAAATTCTGAGGTACAGTCAGTAGCTCTGTAAGAAGTTAGAATCATGCTCGAGTATATCCTTCATCTTAGTTCTGCCTAAGGAGGAACAGCATACTTCAGAAGAGGAGAACAAAGGAAATAGAAGTGTTCCATTTCATTAAATGGTCATCAGGAAGTGTAAACAAAATGTTTATAATGCTTCAAGAGGAACCAGGCTCCCGACAGAGTGACTGCACTGGATTTCAAAATGCACTCTATCACAGCTTCGCTTTCAATACATGTGCAGAGAGAACAAGGGCTATTGCATTCTGTCACCGTGCCCGGAGGGACACTCACTTTCCATTTCAAAACAGCTTCTCAGCTCTGTTTAGTTTTCTGGGAGAAAAGTTCAAATGTGGAGTCATCGTTTATTCTGAATTAACACACTGTGCATCCCTGCAAGTTTGTATTAGTTGTTTTTTTTTTAATTGTGAAAGGCTTTTTTTGAGAAAAAGGCTGGTGCATGTAAGTTCATAGTTAAATAATGTATCAGGATACACCAAGGATGTGTTAGAATGACAGTCCTTTGGTCATACTGTGTTGAAAACTATCAACAGAAGCGATGGTTTTATTATACTAATGATACGGCTAGTCAAATTGTGAGCAGCAGTTAGATAGATGGTCTATAAATCAAGTGAAATAAATGCAGTGATTTTCATCCACACAAAGACTGAAAATGAAGATCTAAAATGGTGTGGAATGACTTGTTGTGGAATTGCAGCTAAACTTCATCTTTTTAATCCCTGACAGCCAAATACTTGTTGTTTTCTGTTTGCTCTGGATGCTGTGGTTGGAGAGCAGGGGCCACAGCGTGGAGGTATGGCCCGCTGGATTTCAAATGCAGTCCTTAGCAAAACGGCTCCTTTGGGCCCTGATCTGGCAAAGGCGTACTCGCGTTCCTAGCATTGCGCACTGTGACCACTTCCGTTGATTTTAGGTACAATAAATGGGAATTAAAAGAACATACATAAGTATTTGGTAGAGTACTAAGCAGTCAACACGATCATGGCACTTGTCCTAGGATAGCAGAGCTACAAGCCCCTTCCATAGCACCTAAAACTGAACTCAGCTTCTTGGTGCCAGATCTGTTTCACAAAACATGGTAGCTTACCGTTGTTTCTACTGCCTTACATCTCCGGGTCAGTTATTTATTGCAGCGAATCTCCATGCTGTCAGCTCTGTTTAACATTGTTTCTTACAGCATCTAAAACTCGGTGGTTTGGTGTCTGGTCTTTGGGATGCTGGTTAGGTATTGTAAAATCGCAGTAATTTTTTTAAAACTCACTAGTGCTTTATAACATATTTTGAAGTGTGTCTTGCCCATCTTTCTCAGATACTGTAATGGTATCTACTTGCTATCTGTGTAGATGGTTCACTGTTACAGACTTTGTTTCAAAAATAATTTTTGAAACCCTCGTGCCACTCATGTAATGTGGCATTGCCTCAACTGCTCGCAGAAGCATCCTGTTCCACCTGAAAGGAACACGCGAGGTAGTGCTTACAGAAAATTATATCTTGGTAGCTACATTTTTCCCCCCACAGCACTGAGTATTTTTTCAGCCACCTGAAAAGGTCCATTGTAATAAATTGATTGAGTTTGAAAGCTTGTCCGGTTTCACTGTAACTTCTTTAAGTGATTCTGTTGTATCTTAAAATGTTGTTTATTACTTCCAGCGCTACTATAAATTCCTCTCTGAATTTCAGGAAGAGCCACAGGCTGTGTTCCTGAACCAAGAGGTAGGGATGCTTGGTAGCATTCCAAGGGAAATTGCTGATGCTTCTGCAAACTTTCAATTTACCATTCAGAAGAATGAAATTAAATATTTTGTTCTGGAGCAGATGAACAAAAAAAAACCCAGACTATTTTGCCAAGATGGCTTGAAGCATCTACTGAAACCGTTGCTTAGTCAAAACATTGGAAAGACAAAAAGTTTGATTTGGATTGCATCAAAAAATGGGAAAATGACAGAAAATTCAGGTGACCCCCAGAGTTTTGTTAGACCCAGAATGAAACATTTATTTTCCTTTTTAGGTCTTGTAGTCATTTTCAATAAGATTTTTAATTTGTATCAGTTTTGAAATGAAAAATATTGTTTTGGAATAAGTTGGGATTTAAAATGTGCCAAAAAAAAAAAATTTGCAGTATTTCCCAACTGAAGTGTTCTAGTCCAAATATGTTAATTCAGATTTTTTTTCCCTGTTTTCTTCAGTCTGTTCGCTAATTCCTTTTTCTTTTTTATTTCTTTGCTTTTGGGGCTGGGATTTTTTGTGTGTGCCCTGAAGTTGCATATTTGATAAACTCCTCTGTTTGCTTTCTTGTTTTATTGAGCAGTTCGGGATCTGTCAGATTTTGATAGTTCAAGCAAAGTCTCATCAAGCAGGGGGAGAAAATGTCATTCAAGTAAAAACTAGACTAGGACGCGTTCCACAGGTTTGGTAATAAAGTGTGATTTTTCCAAGAACTCTTGGAGATATTTGCATCTCTGTATATGCCTGAACTATTTCCTCAGGATAAGGAAAATAGGGCGTTCTGTTGCTGATCACAGTTTGTTTAATACTGAGGAGACATTTGGGTTGCCACTTTTTTTGTTTATTTGCTGCCAAGCTTTCCCTTTGTTTTTCTCAGGTAGATCAGGGCAGGAAAACGCTGCACTCATCAGAACAGGAGAAGTCCCACTGCCTGGGGCCAGATGTTCATAAAATATTCCTTTGATTTTTTTTTTCCTCCAGTCTCTTCCTCCCCCAACACAGCAGCTGTAAGTCCCTTTTCCCCTTACATTCATCCGTATGTCATTGTGAATTTAGTCTGAGATTTCTGTCAATTTGACTCAAAGGGCTCCTGAGGCAAATATTTCCCGTTCCTTATTTCAGACACTTTGCCTGCACACTAAGTGGTCAGATTGGAGTTGGTTCATTTGTTACGGTTGCTTTTAGTAACAGAACAATATAGAAGCAAAACTGACATGCTCTGTTCTGGAGAAAAGGTAATTTTTCGTCTGCATGAACTATTTGAAATTTCCCAACACACATGCTTTTGCTTTGCTTTTGCACCAAATAACACTAATTAGGTGAGTAGTGTTATATTATCCTCATAGTAGAAATCTCTTATTCTCACTAATACTAATGAATAAATATTTGAACTTGCTATAAATATTCCCCAGTAGTTATTTTACGGCAGCAGTAAATTAGAATTCCACAGTGCGAGAAGCCCTGAACAGAGGCTGTACAAAGGTGTTAAACCCAAGCCTGTACGTGAATTAAAATAGAAATCACATTGAAATTGGTCTTGATGATGGAACATTAAAAGCTTGTGAATATTTTCAATAGGCATGATTGCATCATAATTTAATACATCCTTTCTCACATATATTCAATTTTTTTCACCCCATCTGCCCCTTTTACTCTCAGCTGCTACCATGATAGCCCCTCAGGACAGCATAATCCCTTTAGCTGTGATGCCATAATCTGCTGCTAGCATAAGAGTGGAAGACAAAAATTGGAGAATACTGCATATATTAAAACATTTCCCCTTTTCTTCCTCAGACTGGAGGCTTAAAGAAATTAAGAAATAATGTTTTATTGTCTATAAATTATAAATACTATTACATTAGAGTTAACTGAATCTTACAGTTATTTTTCCTAATAAAGAATCTCCTCGGTTGTATTTCACTATTGAAACAAAGCTGACAGTTTTTGCCAGCTGGAAAAGATCCACTGCCAGAGAGGAGTTCATCCCACCCAGTTATTGCTGCAGTGCAAGATCCCTACTTCACATTGATCTAGAATTTCAGAGGTTTCTCTCTTAGAAGGTAATGCCTGCAGACTACACACTCCAGATAGGCTTCGGGTGTGCTGGAGGGGACACACACTGCCAGAAGTACGTTGTAGCATGTTGCGACAATACGTCCCTTTCCAATCCAACAGCTGGAAGCAGAAGGGTTGACTGAAGATGAAAGAGGAACTCTCCAGTACAGGTTCCAGCATCCTTGGGAACCAGATGGACTGAAATGGAAAACAGAACTGAAATAGGCCACAAAATTCACTGCCAGAAGAGGTTTTCTTTTTATTCGTGGCAGTGCCAGGTCTTACTAGAAATAAATTTGCCATGTCAGAGAAACTGAAGATAGGAATGACCTGGAACCTCCTTTGTTCTATCCCAACCATGGCAGGATTGTTCTAGGTATATTTGCTAATCTTTGTGTGGCCTGATTTGTAAAGACCCATGCAATAAAGCATTTTGTCTTCTGCCATTTTTAGGTTATTCCATCACAAAGGGTTTAGGAGATTTTTTCTTAAGTATTCAGACTACATTTGCTTTCTTATTCTCGCTGCTTTTAGTTTCATCATCCTAGACTCCCTCAGGCAGCTTCTCCTAGTGCCTGCTTTTTGCCATTTCATATTCTTCTGTGTAGCTGTTATGTTTCTCTACAGTTGCCGTGATTTTTTTTTTTTTTGTAAGACCTCTTGTAATGGCACTTGCGGATGT
>Ga0065711_1030351_pt1 | contig 32756 bp, 23 predicted proteins | sample Hoacrofraction12_FD_59098 | JGI IMG/M metagenome (GOLD analysis project Ga0065711, IMG submission 59098) | Hoatzin crop microbial communities from Cojedes, Venezuela - Epithelial fraction 12 v2 (version 2) | ecosystem: Host-associated > Birds > Digestive system > Esophagus > Crop | place...
GGGGGCAGGAACCCCAACCTATAATACTTTATCCTTGTCTAGTTACATTTCTGAATTCAGTCCTGCTGGGTGCTTTGTATTCTCATTCTTTTCCTTGAGTACACTGATTCCTGTGTTCAGCTTTCAATATATGAGAAGTCCCAGCAGTTCAAGGCAAACGTGTGTTCAATTGTTGCAATAAAGCTATGCACTTCGTAAGATAAAGAATCTTCAGAGGATCTTGAAACCTTTCTGAAGCATTACTTAATTGATCTTTGTGACATCTGTGCAACAAATGCAATATTGTTCCGTTTCTTAGAACAGTAAACTGAGCTAAGGAAAGGTAAAAGATACAATGCATCTGGGAAAGAGTAAAGAATGGAATTAAAATGTCTGGACTACCAATCTCATGGTATATGTTATATATATAGGACATTAACCACGATAATACTTTTATGCCTTCTTTCTGTAGCCCTGCAGGCCAGTAAATACTATCTTTTGTCATTGTCAGTAACAGACCACGGGCTTCAGATTAACTCTGCAAGACCTCAGGACTTGTCAGGGTTTGTTTCAACTTGACCTGGTCTGCCTGGAGCTTTATTTTAGCTTCTTTAGCTGTATCAGCAGTTTCTAATGACCAGGTGGCTATCATCTAATTTATTTTAATTTTGCTTATCTTTGTACAATTGTGTGGTACAGCCATAATTTTCACATAGATAGTAGTAAAAAGTATTTGTTCTGTGTAGAGTCAACTTCTTATGACCCTAGCATGATGATGTAGCATAGAGAAGTATTGTCATGGGATAATGGCACAGTCCTCAAAAGTGGGGACACTGGACTATAAGCAAAAGGAAGGGGATGCAACATAGTGCCGAAAATCCGAAGATTATAAACAATTCACCAATGGTCAATTAGAGAAAAGCAGACCAGGGAGGAAGGAAAACTGGTTTTAGGAGTATCAATGAGTAAACATCAAACATCTGATATAGTTAGGGCATTTCACATACAGTAAATTCAATACTAGCATGGAGTAGGAGTTCACAGAATAGAAAAGCAGGTGTAAAGCACCCCTGAAAATATATAAAATGTAATATGTATTTTTTTCTGTAGTACTTTGGTCTAGGCTAATAAAATTTGTTTGAGTAGGCTGTTAAGATTTCAGTTCCACTAACAAGATATTCTTTACATATACGGTATGTTTCCTTTTGCCCACAACAATATTTTGAATATAATACTGTAATAATTTTGAATAGTGGGAAATACAGAGAGCCTATTAATTATGGCGTTTCTTTCACTTTTTCTCTTTCAATGGGCAACTAACAGCGATCAAAACAGTCATGTAAGTGATAATTTCTATTTCTTGAAAACATACCAAAATAGCAAGAATTTTAATTATAGTGTTTCATTTAGTATATATTTGTATATATTTGATTTTTCAAACGCAAAGTAGTAATTTGACTTCACTCGGGATTTTTTTTTTTTAAAGTAATTCCATTCAGACTGAACTAACTATTTTGGTGGACCAAACTGACATTCTTTTGTCTTCTTCTGCTCCAAGATTGTCTATTTCATTGATATATTTTGTATAGTAAATGATCTGAAACTGTTTGAGTTTTTTTCTCATTCCTGGCTTATAGTTCTATTTTGTTCTATGTGCAATATAGAAAAAGCCTTAAAGTAGCACAAGTCTGAATGAGAAATATGTACTCCAAATAGGTTAATCAAAAGAGAGGTGACATTCATGTGACCAGGATAGACCCCACCAGAGTAAATCAAGTTGCTTAAAAATGGGCATTTAGGATCATTACAGACTCTCTGGGATACTGAAGACATCTGCACTCATGTGGCAAATGCCACACAGAATTTAGGAGAGCCACATACTTTTCAGGCCGCAGATGGAGGTTAATGCTCAAAATGGCGTCAAACACTTACATGGAAAAATTCTTACCTTGTTGAGCATTAAAAATATATGCTTTGATCTAGTTGTCTATAATCATTTATTGGTCATGACAGGAAAACAGATTGTAAAAGATATTTTTCAGAAAGATGCACATTTTTTTCCCAAAGTAACGGCCTAAAATGGGCCAAATGTGTTGCTGGTGAGAACATCGATCTCTCTCCAATAGGTATCGCAGTGGTCTAGTACAGCTAGTTAAGTTCCTGCTGATATATGTTTGGTGAGATGAACATCACCTGCTGTGCTGGCTACCAAATTGTATAAAATTTTGAACAGATTTTTGTTTGGCTTTTGTTTGTTTATTTGTTTGTTGGAAATATCTAATGACAAGAAATTCACTGAATTATGTGAAATAATGCTTTGCTCTGCTAGTGGATTTGCGGACTCATATTTTGATGGCACGTAGTTTCGGATCCCATATACTGCATACGGTACTCAAAGCTGAATAGATCTATTGATTTGTCCAAGATCAGTACTGCAGATCATCAGCTTCGTAGTAAGGTATGCTTATTCACTACATCCTGAAATTGCCCAGTATTTGTCATCTATGACAAAGAGAGTTGGGCACAGTATTTCCGTAAGCCATAACTTGCAGCTAAGTGGTACTTCTGAGAAATATATCCATTGTTTACGTCACTTGATTTTAAGAATGCCATATATCTTCACAGTGACCTTCCTCAGAAAAGAAATGTTAATTTGAGAATATTTGATACAAAACTATTGGTGACTTACCAGAGATCACATACTAAGTCTAAAGCAGATCTGAAGATTAAGCTTGAACTTCAGCACTAGGTTAAGACAAGTGACTACAGGTGTCTTCATATGCAATCAGTACCTAATTTCTGTTTTTAATCAATGGAATTTTGAGTACTTTGAGACTAAAGAGAAAATTATTCTAAATTTAACACTTACTAGCCAGTCAGCTGAATGATCCTCTGAACTCCTCTGTTTTTGCTCAAGGGATTCAGTTCAGTTGCCCATATACAGACATATATTGCCACTTAGGATGTTTTAGGGAATCCACAATATACATCCATGGCTCTGGCAGATATGACACAGGAGGCCTACTAGATGCATGCATTTCTGGAGTGGATGCTCCAGAAATCCAGCATGCAAACTACAGGAATCATATGAAAAGCAGATAGATTAGGTAAGGGTAGAATCATAGAATTGTAGAAGGGTAGTAAAAAGAATGTGGAGGCATCCTTAAGCTCCTTAAACTGTGAGAAAAACTGCTGCTTGGTAAGTGTCTTGGTACGAGGAGCTTTATTTCAAGGTGTGGGTGAGGTGGAAGTGAAAGTGGAGGCCCTTCCACCAGTGTATATTTGTGGGAACTCATTTGGGATGACAATGTATTGACAGTTTCGGATCTGCTTTCTCCTCCCCTGAAGTCGTGAGTTTTTCAGGGGTTGACATATTTCTACTGTGTTGTGCAGAAATTTTGCAGCCCAAGAAATGTTTTATAACATAAGTTTCATCAACACTTTAATCTTGTAAACTCTCTCCATTGCAATCAACCCATAATTTCAAAGTAGCAATATAAGATACTTCATTAAATCACTCACAAGCATCCCAGTTAGGACTTGCCTTGAAGTGGCATTATCTGTAAACTGTGAGAAAATACTAAATTTGTGGTGTGAGGAAATATTCTGAGGTGTAGTAATCTTCAAAGCCACTTAAGACCTTCAGAAACAAAGAAAAAGAGAAAAAATCCTTGTGATGTGCTGGAGATCCAAACGCTCTTTCAAAGTGGTTTTCAGGCTTTTAAGCCTGGAGAAAGAAGAAAAACTGAATTAAAGAAAAAAGTAGCAGACCAAAAAGTTTTAGAGGAGCCTCATGATTTCAGGGGCTTGACTCATAGTGATTGTGAGCTTGGCATTTACTAGCCAATGCTTGTGCGTCTTTTTTTCTCCCTGACCCATATACTTCTCGAATGCAGGAATACTTAATGGCACTTTTCACCTTCATCATCATACCCAGGAAAGCCCATTTTCATTTACTTGGGCTTTCCATCAAGGAAAATATTGAATTTCCTTTTAAAAGAACATAGTGTTTGATTTCTACCACCCCTTAGAAGAATATTTATCCTTTGGTTGCGGATACTTTGTGGTTCAGTCCTGAAAAACACTATTATTTGTCTTATTCGGTTTGATCCTATCTGTCCTCCAGTTTGGAGTGTGAGGCATTTTGTTGCCAGTCTTTTTTCTCAGGCATGGATTGTATCTACGTTTGTTAAGGGCTCAGTACAACAGACATTCAGGGCTAACTGCTAGTACAAATACCAGCCTGTATAGTTGTGGTTTGTTCACCTAAGGAAACAGGAGATCAAGAGTCTTTGAAGTATTCCATATGCAGGAAGAAGGAGTAAAGATACAGAGAGTAAATATTTCTTTAGTTACTATTGCCTTGGTAATAAGATCATAAAAGACGTCAAAAGCTATGATTTACAGTCCTAGTGACTGCTTGTGCTACAGTAGGATCCAACTAGAAGATCCAATTAAACCAGGTGAGTTCCACTGTCTTGGTTCCTAAACAAACATTAAGTGGGAGAAAGCTCCACGCACAGAAATTTAAAATCAAAATAGAAAAGAATTGAGGGAATTGAGTAATTGCTTTTAACAAACAGGGAATAAAACCTTACAGAGTTAATGCTCACCTATAAAAGATTGTGGAATGGATCAAAAGAGGAAGTTAACAAGTTGGCTGATGAGAGAGAAAGTGAAGTTTCCAAGTTATTCTGGAGATTAACTGACCTATAGGGAATTCAAGTTAAGCAGGAAAAAAGTATCAAAACCAAAGACCTGTAAATGGGAAAGAGAACAAGCAGGGTTATCAGGGAAACCTGGCTTGGGTCACAAGGAGAGGACATGGATGACAGGGAATGGAAAAGAGCTGTGGAGCTTTGCTCTACACTGACCATTTCTGGATTTTCCAAACTGAACAGGCAGCTCTAAACCTTGTGTGTGCTGTCCTTTACTCCACTGGACACTACCTTACAGAGATTACAAAATTTATTTGGAAGCCATACCCATAAAGTTCAAATATTTCATCATGATATGTTGACTTAACATTAGAAATATTGATCTAAGCTGAAAAAAAATTATGAAATACCTTAAAGGACAATAAACATTGATACCAATTCTGGAAAAAAAACAGTGTTTATTGCATACAAACCTGAAATAAAATCGTGTCCAGCAACCAAAATATTTCATGTATTGTCTTTTTCAATTTTTTCTACATTTTATAACATAATAAAAGATAATGCAAATGTGAGCAGATGAAGATATATCAGAAAGTAAAATATGAAGAAGTAAGACATGGATGTTGATACACTGCCATTTTAGGAAAATATTAAGGATTTTTTAGGATCTGCAGTACCATTTACCTATGGTACATATAAATAACAGAAATGAATTCTTAAAGGTACCTGTCTCTTTGCCAGTAATTATGAGTTATTTTCACAGGAATGTTATACTATTACCTACTTAAAGGTCCTTTGTGAGAGTTGTGTCACACTCAGTAGTAGTAGTAGTGGGAATAACTTTATTACATCAGCATTTTCATCAGTAAAGCTAGGAGATTAATCCCATCCTCATACTACAGTTCTATAATGTCTAATAAAATAAGTCCTGAGCTCAGTTTTGGTTACGGGTGTGTAATTCTTTTTTTTTTTTCCTCCAGCAGACCTAGCAATTCAAATTAGAAGCACACAGTAAAGCTAGAGTAACTGTAGTAGTAAAGGTCCTGCAGTGATACCGTCACACCCTTGTGTGACTTCTGCAAGAAAAATATGACTAAAAATAAGAAAGACATGCAACTGTCAGTTGGCTTAGCAGATCTGGCTCTGAAAGCACAAGGAGAAAAACTGTGAAGAAGGGTGTCACTTTTACTGACATTCTTTATTTTTTAGTTACACACTTCGCAAAGTGTTTTCTTATGCTTGGATGATCAGCACTAAATAAATTGAAGTGAAAATGTTCTGGATAAGTGTTATTAGTAAAAATATGGATTGTTAGCTAAAGTGATGTTTCACGATACAACACAAAAAATAATGTAAACCAAAACTGTTGAGGTAGAAACTGTTTTGCATTGAAAAGTCAATGAACATTGATTTTAGTATGAACTATGTTTGCTTTATATTGCTAGCTATGCAAAAGATTTTTATAGTTTCAAAAGAATAATGTGACAAATAGAATTGTATTTTTCTCATTGGACTAACTAAAAACAGTAATAAAGCAGTCACAGAGCTTTCAAAGATACAAGGCTTTTTATCTGTTAAAACGCATAGATCAAAATTTGGATTCTGCTGACGTTGGCATTTCATTAAAAATTAAACTACATCAAAGAGATTATTAAGAAATGAGATTAAGTGGGTGGACTATCTCCTTCAATGTCAATGACTCACTTTTCAGCCGCTCTGAGAATACATTTCTAGAAATCAGGGGAAGCAGGACCTGCCAATCAGGGCCTGGATTTTGGGAGCATCTCTCTCTGGCTTGGTCACTTGGTCACCCATTTTCTTTCTGGTTAAAATGTATATAACCACTATTTCTGTACCTCACAGCCCTTTGCAATACGAAAAAGGAAGAAATGAGCATATAATCAAAGCAGTATGTGAATGTGAGTAAATGAGTATGTATATTTAGTTAGTGTGAGTAAGTGCGTTAAAAAGCTTTCACTCTCTGCTATATGCCACACATCCTGGTGTGATGCTGGCTGTGCAGACAATACTCTGTTCTCACCACGTTGGATCAATGTTGTGTACCTCCCTGCATGAACATACATGCACATTTACAGAGTTGTCCACAAAATTCACTAAGAAATCATTGCTAGAAGCTTCCCTATGGAGAGATAAGCTTTAATGTTTATCCTGTTTAAAATGCACTTTATTCAAAATCCATCTGGGGGAATTGTACATTTGTAAGGAAAAGTAGATTAGCATAATTTAATCAGCCTATGTCTGCTGAACACTCTTATCATCTCCTCAAAGACTTAATAGTGTGCTTCTTTTTCCTGACCTTTGCTCACTCTGACAATAATCTCTGAGAATATTCCAGACATATTTCTACATAAGACTAGTTAGGAATCATGCAACTTTTAAAAACTGGAATCAGAAAAAAACTAATTAGGAGATCTTCCCTAGTCAAATGTAGAAGGTTCCCTGGTTTTGCGTTTTGCATCATGACCACTAGTACTAACTGACAACAGTTCTTAAAAAGAAAGGTAAACTAGGATAGATTTCAATAGTCAAGAGGATTTTAGTGTTAATAGGCTCTGTTGCAAAGCTCACAAAAAACAACAGAATGATTGTTTTTGTTATGGTTTGCGTAGAGGAGATACTCTTTTTTATGGATAACAAAACCCCTTGTTTTTCTTTTTCCTAGTAAGAAATGGTTATGGGCTTGATTAAAGGCACATATAGCCTCATATAGAGCCTGTAGCATTGACCACTAGTGAGTGGTGTAAGAAAAAGGTACAAGAACAGGACAAGAATATTGCAATAATTTCTAGAATGTTTTCCCAGCACTGTCACTGGTGACTCAGAGGCTTCCTGAACAACAAGATTTTGCTTAGCATTTAACAGCTTTGTGATAGATACTAGTCTCATTAATTTGACTAATCCCCGTCAAAAAGTTCCTTATCTTAGAAATCCATTAATGCCGAAATTTGTCTTCCCCAAATTTTCCATTTTTTCCCTAATCACCTTCTCCATGTGACATCTGTTTTTACAGACCTCTGTTGCATTTTTTTCTGTGCCCCTTCTACTCCAGCTTCCAGCTGTTGTTTTCCAAGTGAAAGACTCTTCGTATTATAATTTGTTCCGTATGCAGGGCTGGTATGATCATTCGTTTTTCCACAATAAATTGGTTCAAATTTTGCTTTAACATTTCTGTTCGTAATCTCACTCTTTCCAATAGAAATAGGGGCATATTCTGCTGTAGATACAGCCACACAATTCCCATTGACAGGTGTAGGAATTTTCCACAAAAAAAATCCTGAGAGCTGTAGTGTCTCTCTCTACACAGCCCATCATAATTAGAGAGACACTCTTTTATCATGGCCATACTTCTTTCACAACCCAATTTATGCTAGATAGTTACTTTTTCTGCAGCTAAAATTTGGCAAAATGAACAAAATCTTTTAGTTATTGTGGTGTAAATACTGGTTAAATCCTGAAGTGATGTAAACAGAACTGTTGTTGGCTAGTAATAGGACTTTGATATTTGAGTTATACCTCTGCAGGTCATATGCTTCTGTAGGGAAGTCATTTCTTTTCCCACATTAACCCAAATACATAGCTTGATGCTGAAGAGACTACAGACAGTGAAGGGTTCTTCTCAGTCTTATAATCTATGCTTCTGCCTCACTGAAAAGAACTCAAATATACGTAGATAATTAAAGACATTAATGGGTTCTTACTTTCCTAATGTATGTGTTTTCAGAATCCTGTTAATTATATGTTACATTAACATTCATTCTTACAATTAACTTTCTGTTATATAAATGGGCAATAATTACTGTTTACAGATTAATGGAGTCTGTTAGTTATGCAGATGCTTTGAGTCACATTTGGAGACGGTCAACACATTTTTCACTTCTTTCTGGTAAGTGGTTTTGACAATTTCAGATGTTACAGGTGCTGCTGAAATCCATGTGATGTGGTTGTTCAAAACGAGACTGATACATGCTCTGTGTGGGTCAGTGTAAACCAGTCCAGGAGCTGATGAAAAAGGCAACAGCTTATTTGCTAAGAGGTATAACTCAGCGTGAGCACCTGATCTGAAGATGTTGAGTACAGAAACAGAGGGATTCTGGCAGTCATGAAGGCTCTCCATTGAGCTCTTCTTGTTATTTATTGATTGGTGTGAGGCCAAAGCTACAAACAGAGACTGTAGTTCACAAATCTCAGCCACCTTAGGTAAGCCCATGAGTATCAGCCAGTCTACGTGGTAAAATAGCCTTCACTGAGGGTCTCACTCTAAACTGGGAACTGCCTTTTTCCCTTTTCATTATGAGACCCTTAAACATCCACAGCATCTAACAGTCAACAGGACCATTTCCTGATCTAAAGATTTATGGCTCAGAAAGTTATGGAAACACGTGCAATCTCACAGGGCAGTTAGCGAGACATTCTGGTAAGAGATTTGCCAGATGTCTTCAGTCCTCCTGTAAATGGTGGTGGTTCTATTCATAGGTACCATGCCTAGGCCCTGGAGAGAGATGGCTGAAAAAGTTTTTTCTTCCAGAATGTCTTCTCATTTCTTTTCTTTTATATTAATTAATTTTCTGATCATCACTGACAGATGTGATTCAAGTAAACTGTAGTACGTCAGACTGATTTATAGAATAAAATGTATACTTACCATTCCTGGATCCTTCTTCAATTAATATTTTAAAGAGTGTGCTATTTGTATATCCAGGGAGGCAATTTATCAGGGCAATTGCTGTTACTTCCTCCACCCTTAGCAACAGTAGTTCTTACAGTAAAGTTCCAGTATATACATGAGGGCTCTTACAGTCACAGGCTCACTCCCATAACTTCCATATTTGTAGATGGAATGGAATTTTAATTTAGATTTTAATTTATTCTTAAAATAATTTACATTCACTTGAGTTAGCTTTGGGTTTGTATTACCACTTAGCTTTGGTTTTATATTATCCTTCTGTTCATCCATCAATCAATCAAAAATATAGAAATGTTCAACTGGTTTGACAGCAAAGAGCCCACCTCTTTTAGTTTCGAACACATGAGTTTGCATCCCTGAAAGAAAAGATCAGCCCCATTAGATCAAAGCACCCATGGGATGAAAAAAGGGAAAATGAGGGAGCTACACTTGTGAAGTACGGTAAAGGTACTACACGTTTTCTGAAACTAATCTAGAAAGAACATGGTTCCAGGTTTTTGTCTGGGATCCACATGAAGCTGTTCGAGCTTAAAAACAGACTAACGAGTGAGAAAAATAGTAATACATTTTGAACATCCTATCAAAAATAGTATTTGAAAGATGTGTTTCTCCACAATTTTTATGCTGCAGGATGAGTTCACATTTAGTACTCATAATTTCAGCTTTTGAATGGGACAAAAGCAAATAGCGAAAACCAAAAGCTAACTGAATTGATTCACATCATCTGCATAACTGAACTACTCTGATTTACAGTGGCTAAAAATGTTAATAACTGAGATGAAATACATGGAGGTTCGCTCTTGGGAGTTATTGCCCTGTCTATCCTGGTCTTCAAAGAAAGGCTGTTGCCATGACAGCAGGCCTGGTAGAACTATTCCTATGTTCTCACAATGGTTTATTAGCACTAGTTACTATCATAGGTGTTTTAAGAGGGTAAGGATTAATGTGTGTTGTAACAGTGTCAACAAAGTAAAACTTCTTAAAATGTTCAGGTGAGTTATCTGGCACTGGCAGAGAACAGACACTGATGTTAGATATTCAGTTTAATCTTGTTACACTATATTGAGTCTATTATCTCTTGATGGGTGGCGGTAAGTACTGTTAGCAGGGTGACTGAACATTAGGGAACAAAAAACGTTCAGATATCCAATTAATATGAATGGTCATTAGCAGGGCAGTTCTCAAAAAGATGGGGGAAAGGTCAGATGTTTTCCTGGTGTAACCATATTTCATTGCCATAAACCCAGTCAATGAAGTAAAACCCCTGACTTTTCATTTAGGACCGACTAGGACTTTATGATTCGGGGAGTCTTGCTAATGTGACATGGAGATTTCATATTAAGTAATTGGTTTAATTTAACCTAAATCTGCAGTTCAGCTGCAGTAGTTACCTGGTAGTGTCCAGTGCGATTGAGTAACATTGCACCTCTTATCAGTGTGTAGAGCACTTGAAGATTAGAGCTGGAAAAAAGTAAATAGGTGCCAAGTTTCTCAGGCTGACAAGTTTGTCTAAATCCAATGTGGTACATGAGCAAGAGTTAAGTGGACTTTCAAAAGGCAGAGATCAGTCCTGTTGGAGAACTTATACCCAAAGTTAGCTATTTAAGAGTATCTCTAATATTATCAAAATGTCTAATTAAGAACTTACTATTCCACAGCTAGATCCCTTTACCTAGCACTGCAGGAATAAAAATAAAAGTTAAAAAAGAGAAGTGATAAACAGAACTATAAATTGTTCTTGACTGAAGAACAGAACACGTCCTTCTGTTATTTCATAGCAAATGCACTGTATGAAAGCAGAGACAAGAGAAGCAGAACGCACCAACACCTACAATCCCAACATATTTGAAGTCATGTACACAAGAAAATATGTTTTAGTGCTTGTGTTGTTAATGATTGTAGGAGATTCTTAGCTGTTTGTAAAATTGTTGTGAAACACATGGTAATGTCTCTTCTCATAGAGGATCTCAATATCTTCACTTCCACTCCAGGATGACTTAAATTACTCCAGTGTAAAAAAAGTCTGATAATATATTAAGACTCTAAGAAGTCTTGAATCTATCTAGGCATAACTTAGCATGATATTCATTCATAGTCCAATGAAAATTTACATGAAACACATTATTAGGTATGTCCTTGAATTTTAGTAACAGAATAACCTGAGCATCCAAAGAGTTAGTTTCTTTTTACTTGCTGTAGATATGCATCTTAGCAGAAAGGATGTGCAACATTCACAGGTACAGAGTGAAAAATACGCAGCACAAAAAGAGACACAGGAAGGACTCTACACCTTGTGCTAAGGCCACTGGTCTGTACAGGAATTTTTGAGTTTTGGATCTTGTTCCTTCAGTATTACATAATTCATATTAAGGAGTTTTGGGGACAGGAAGTATATTTCATCTTTGTGTCCAAGACCAAAACCCAGGCTTAGAGTCCCACATACTAAGTCACTTAGAAAGTGAAATGCTTTTTCATGATGCCTTTTTGTACGAAGTCTCAACATGAACTTCAGGGGGAGGTTGCAGAATCCTTGCAGAATATACCTAAGTACCATGGTTCCCACGTGACTAAGACAAGCGAGATATATCTAATCATTAACAAAACAGCTCTGGGCTTGTTCAGAGACATGCTTTCCAGACACAGAAGAAAATTTTAAGCTAAGCAAGAGACTTTGAGAAGTGTTTTTCGATCATTAAAGTTGTTTTTAGATTACAGTTGCATCACAATATAGATGCTACTTTTAGATGACAAAGGTAAATATATACCACAAGAATAGGAATGCTTTCTAGCTCCAGGGACTGTGTCCTGACTAATGTCCCAGCCCTAAAGCAAAATGATATGTGAATGCTGGCCATCTTCCCTCTTGTATGATATGATTTTCATACTAGCGAAGCATGAACATAGGGGCTGACCTACAGGTCTCCCAGACAAGATTATGGGGAGACTTGGGTTATAGGGGTATTATGCAATGTGTCTGCTCCACATTACAATTATACTAACAGTTTATATGAGAAGCCATACCTTTTTGTAGCTGTCCAAGAATATTCATTTTTCTGTTGAACTAATCCCACAAATGATGCAAAACAAGTCCCCTTCCATCATTCTCTTTTGAAGCATTGCTGACTGTTTTTAATCTATTTCAGACAAATCACAAAATTATAAGGCTGAATTGTTGAGATGCTGGAGTCTTCATTTCATACTCAGGTGGAGCACTGGCAAATGACCAAAATGAGAGAAACTTAACGCTGTTGTACTGTGCATTGCTGTATTTGCTCTGTTGCTTGTTTCACTAGGACATTTTCTGTAAAGTGAATTGGGGAGAAGTAAACCAAATATAGTCAAGATACCATCAAGCCATTAGAAGATTTTGACTATGAAAAGCAATGTTTGTACTTAAAATAGAAGATACAAAAACTCATTTCCCTTCCCGTTATTTATATGCAGGTGGACCTGTCTTATTTTAAGTGAGAACAAGATAAACAATGAAAACCAATTTCAAGAAACATTCTTTAACTATGAAAATGAAATTAAAAAACAGTTGCATTCTGTGTTATGTTTCCTTATATTGCTGAACTTTTACAGCCACTACCTGGAAAAGCATTGCAAAAGAGGAATAGTCTCTCATACTAAAATGTGATTTCTACTATTCTGTTTATTCATGGCATGTGATGACAAGAAGCAGACAAGTGACAATGATTGGCCTGTAGGGAAAAAAAATAATCCACAGAACAAGCAAAGACAAATAGCTGGGCCAAGTATGATGAAGAACCTATCTTTTCAGCCTGATCCTGAAATGATACCTTGGTTGATTTGACTTCATCTGGTTTAAGCATGTGCTTTTACCCCACAAAACTCAAAGGGACTTGACCACTTGGAAATAGAACTAGAATGTATGTGAAATAAGCACAATCTCACATATTTTGCAGTATTAAAGAGTGGTGAGCGCAAAAGCCCTGTGGACTTTTTTTCTCCAAAAAACCTGTGCTGCAACAAGTGTTTCCCTATCATGTTAATCGAAGCAGTGCTCTCATAGGTACTGCTGAATGTTAGCCCTACAATCCTCAGCCTGTCAATAGCATCACAGCAGTTTGTCTCAGCCCAAAACAATAATCTCACTGTGGGGATTTGGCCCCAGCTGGCAACAAAAGACCACGCGGTTGCTCTATTGCCCCTCCCCCTGCTGGGGGGCAGAACTCGTGTGTCGGGAAAAGGGCAGTTTAACAGAACAGCAAATAAAGGGAGCAGTAACAACAACAATACTGACAAGAAGAATATACAAAACAAACTGCGGAATGCATGGAGCAACTCTCACCACCCGATGCCCAGCACACTCCTGAGCTGTGATTCACTTCCCCCTGGCCAGCTCCCCCACTCAGAATCCAGCGTGACAGCACATGGTATCAAATACCCCAGTTTTGTTCAGCCAGTTTGGGTCAGCCCGCTGGGCTGTGTTCCCTTCTGGCTTCTGGTGAAAATTAACCCTGTCCTGGCCGAACTCAGAACACTCATGGTTGACTATTTCTTTATGGCAGGGAACAGTGATTAAAATCTCTTTCCTCTCACAATCTTCTGGAATGGCTCTGTCTCTGAGGTTTCTGTCTCTAAAATACAATAATATCATTTCTATACCCTGCAATGGTATTTTAGGGTAATCATATTAAGGATTGTGGCACTCCATAGTGTTAGTCCATTTATGGATTACAAATAATTACAAAATGTATTCTCTATGGTTTTTTTGTTGGGGGTCAGAGAGCACTCACACGTTTCACCTAGGGTCTCTCTTCTTCCCCATATCTGCCAATGGCTCTAGAGCCCATTTCAGCCTCCTGGGGAGGTCAGTCCCTGCTTTAGTCACACCATAGGATGTTGGTCTCCAGCTCTGCCAGAACCCTTCCCTGTCTGGTCATGGAACCCGCCAGGCCAGTCTCATCAACAGACCAATGTTCTGTCCTGGCCTTGGCCCATCCCTGTCTCCAGGGAGGTGCCAGAACCCAGGTGCATTGGCCCCTGCTGCTCCAGTGCCCCCTGGTCTGTCCTGTTCCTGGCTGGGGTTTTGGGGCCAGCCCTGACATCCTGGGAGAGTCTCCATGGCCCTTGGTCCCAGGAAACTGCCAGACCCCATAGCGCCCTGACACTTCTGGAGTTACACCACAAACATAATATACGACCAACTTTCATTTAAAAGTATCTCTATTTTTAAATGAATGGTCTCACTGTTGTTTAAATGATAGTAGTTAATTATCTTCCAAAGTTGTCTCCATGGATCCTTTTATTTTTGATGAAGACTTTCAAATTAGGCATGTTTGTGCTTCTGAAAGGGAGTATTAAATAAATTTTCTGGGTGGGGTTCCTCTGCACTGTGCTTTATGCTATAGCCAAAAGCAACAAGGCAAGCCTCTGCATCCACGGACTAATGATTGTCTCATGGAGCACAGAAATACTGAAGCCTTGTTCTCTTGGGAACGGATAGTGCTATTGGACTCACCAGTGCCTGATGCATCAAGAGGTCAGAGGGATTTTCATGTCACAGTGGTGGAATTAATAACATCTCTCTCCAGAGCTGATTTTTTGACATCTAACAAAGCCTGAGTTTCTGTCATGTCCTTTCATGTGATATTGTGGAAGGGAAAGATGTGTTAACAGCCCCTCTTCTCTTTGAAGCAACTATTAGGTGCTGCTTAAGAAACCCTAAGGTTCACTTATGGAGCTATATTTAAGACCTTTGTGGAAGTTCTTTTTGGTTGGACATTAAAACTGTGTTCAAGAGATATTTAGGGTAAACTTATACACACATATGTACAAAAGCTGTATATTTGTACAATCATCACTTCTTTATCAACATGAAACAGATGCGCAAGGCTTTTGTCTTGGAAACATTAGGAGTACTCAGGGTATGACTCCCTTTTTTCTTCTTTCTGTTTTGGCAGTTTGCTTCATTTCTTTGCTAAAACCCTATGAATATTCTTGCAAATTTGCAGGAACATAACTTTTTGCAACACATAAAACAGTAAGACCCTTGCAAAAGAAGGATGAGGCTGCAGTACAGGCAGAGTGAAGGGAAGAGTGCCAGAAGTCATACAGTAGTGAACAGCAGTCACAGCTGCAGACACCAATTTCTGATTCCATGATTGCTGCTTCAAAGCTACTAGTTGAGCCTCTCAGGTAAGTACTTTAAACATCTGCTAGTTCTAAAAAAGAGTAAGCAAGCTCAGCAGACCCTTTTGTGAAAGATTTTAAAAATGTAATTAGGTTATTTTAAACTGCTACCCATAGTTTATAATTTCCTGAAAGTGTGTTGAAATGGCAAACTAAAGGAAACAAATGAATAGTTAAATACAAAACCAAATTCTGTTTTCTTTTTTGCTTACCCAATTTGCTTCACAACAGCAGAAACTGGATATTTTATGTCAAATGCCAGACAATTTTTTATAATTTGGGGGATGGTTGACCAATCATCTGACTCTAATGGTGCATATGTGGGACTGGTATAATTTTCTATTTTCTTTTGCAGGGTGAATCTGAATGATTCACAAGCACATGCCTACAGTACAGCTGGATTCTTAGATAAGTTATTGATTTATCTGAATCCAGTGTTTCTCAGATTCCTGTCCACAGTGAGCATTTTGGAATTTAAAACTCTGAGCAGAACAAAGTCTGTAGATAGTTGGAAATTTCCATTTTCTCCAGGGGATAAATTCTCCCAATGACATTTTAGATCAGCAGCTAAGTCAGTGCTGTGGTGGCGTTTAACTGTGAACCTTGAGCTAATACCCCCTGGAAATGATACTTCCAAGAACAGTATTTTTTCTCACTTTCATCTCCTCAGACTGCCTGCAGCAATGGCTGACTCGGTTCTCAATTAGTAAGCTGAACTCTAATGAAGCTGAAGTAAGGGACACTCAGTTGAACCTGTTTGCATGTCAGTGCTGAATTTCACTTATTACTGTAGTGAAAGCATATTGTCTTACTGTATTCATTGCTCTGATATTGTACTTTAGAGCTGATCGGATACTGAAACCTTCTGGAAAGAATCCAGTTCTAAATTTATCTACTAAATAAATAAGTTGGACATAGATAAAATTGCTGTCCAACAATAGAGTGATAAGTCTTCATTTAATATGCAGTCCTTTTTACCATACATGTAGTTTTTATTTCAAAGGATAATTAGGGATAGGTTCTCAGTTTCACTGTAATTCAATATAAACAATGTATTTGTTTCAAACTGGATTGCACTGCATCAGATATTGTTAAAAACAATGTTTTCTGATATACAGAGACAAGAGCTCTAGTAGCATAAGAGACTGGCTTATTGAAATATGATTTTTTTTCCCCATATATTTTTAAAACTTATATTTTATATTGTAAGTCTCTCCTTAAGGAGGTTTACTGTCAAGAAGACTACTAAAAAAGGCATATTGAAAGGCCACAACCTGGGTGTAAGAAAAATAAGGGCAAGTTACTTATCCGCTACTGAATTTAGGCCAGGTCTTGCTTTTTACTTGCTAGCATCTCAGATGCAAAGATTTTGATCCAATGCATTTAAGTACTAAGAAAAGAAATGAGGACCTGTAGTTGGTTTGAACATTGAATCACTGCTGAATTCTGAACCGCTGTGTGGGAAGGAACATTTGTTTTTTCTGCCTTCCTCTCTCAACTGAAAGAATACAAATTTTTTAATTTCTTTTTCTTAAAGTGATTGCATATGGTAAACCAAAGATAGTTCTCCAGTTGTACCATCACAGCTGTAGATTCCTAATGACAAAGTCTTCAATCGTGGGAACATAGCTGCTGCCATGCCAATTTCAGTGACACCACACTACACTCTGAATATTCCTACTGTTCTGCAAGTGATCATCAAGGCATGAGGGTTCACTCATTTGTGAAGTACTTATTAAAGTGAGTGAAGTACTTATTCACCACTTTCCTTATGATATACATTTCAAGTTCTGTACTGCCTAGAAGCCTATGCTGTCGAATAAGGTTTCCATTGGTGTGGGGACCATACAAATTTTGAACAAAGACCTTCTCTGGCTAAGAAATCTCACAATCTGAATACAAGTCTCATCAATACAGACAGAATGGAGAGCCTGAGAAAACCAGGACTATTTCTTGTCATGCTAAGCAGTGATTCCAGTATAACATCAACTTCTTATTTATTTATCTATTTTCTGTAATAACAAAAGGGAATTTTAAGAAGGGGATTAAGAAAAAATTAATTAGTTTTGCGCAAAGAATTAAGTCTTCTTCCACCTCAGAGTATGAAGACACATTTGAAAGCTGGAGTTTGAGGCAATGCAACGGGAATCATGATAAGATTAATATTTAGCCAGAACATTCCCTGGATAAAGAAGTGGCTGAATGACTGAGTGCAGAGAGTGGTAGTGAATGGAGTTAAATCCAGTTGGCAGCCAGTCACAAGTGGTGTTCCCCAGGGCTCCATTTTGGGTCTGGTCTTGTTTAACATCTTTATCAATGACCTGGATGAGGGGTTGAGCGCTCCCTCAGTAAGACTGCAGATGACACCAAGCTGGGTGGGAGTGTCGATCTGCTTGAGGCTAGGAAGGCTCTGCAGAGGGATCTGGACAGACAGGATCGATGGGCCGAGGCCAACTGTATGAGGTTTAACAAGGCCAAATGCGGGGTCCTGCACTTCGGTCACAACAATCCCATGCAATGCTACAGGCTTGGGGAGGAATGGCTGGAAAGATGCCCAGTGGAAAAGGATCTTTGGATGTTGGTTGACAGCCGGCTGAACATGAGCCAGCAGTGTGCCCAGGTGACCAAGCAGGCCAATGGCATCCTGGCTTGTATCAGGAATAGTTTGGCCAGCAGAAGTAGGGAGGTGATCGTGTCCAGAGAAGAGCAACGAGGCTGGTGAGGGGTCTAGAGAACAAGTCTTACGAGGAGCGACTGAAGGAACTGGGACTGTGTAGTCTGGTGAGGAGGAGGCTGAGAGGGGACCTTATTGCTCTCTACAGCTACCTGAAAGGAGGTTGTAGGGAGTCAGGTGTTGGTCTCCTCCCAAGTAATTAGCAACAGGATGAGAGGCAATGGCCTTAAGTTGCTTCAGGGAAGGTTTAGACTGGATATTAGGAAAAATTTCTTTGCTGAAAGAGTGGTCAGACATTGGAACAGGCTGCCCAGGGAGGTGGTGGAGTCCCCATCCCTGGAGGCGTTTAAAAAACATGTAGATGTGGCACTTCGGGATATGGTTTAGTAGGAATGGTGGTGTTGGGTGGATGGTTGGACTCGATGAACTTAGACGTCTTTTCCAACCTATGATTCTATGATTCTATGATTATTATCCGCCTCCTTTTGTAAGGATAGACTGTACATATTCTGCCAGCAACTTCTAAGTTGTTTAGTGCACCATTGTGAGAATGGGCAGTGGTTGATTTGTCACTATCTATACATTTTCCCATGCATTTAAATTGGAAGAGGTAGAGAAAATGGCTACAAGATTGATGAGAGAAAAAAACTCCTTTTACATTGATTATTGAACATAGGATTTGTATTTGATTCCCATCAGTGCTCTGACTCTTATCAGTTCTAGACACTGCGTGAATATACAAGGATATGATAAACACATTACAATAGTCTGTATGTCTTTAGAAATTATATTTAATAACTTCCACAGAAGCTTTCCCCTACTCATTTTACTGTAGAAACATCTGAATTATTATGTCGCTTTGAGTGGTTTGTTTAATCAAAAATCCTTTTCACTTATTCTGTATTACTGTGTATCTACCTAAGCTTTTCCTTGGCTTATGAAACTCATGGATGTTGCTTCTAAATCATGAATCACATAAAGTGCTAAAAAAAGCTTTCTTATTTTAATATCCTCTTGAGTCCTAGAAGAAAGCTCTTATACCCAGACTTACACAGGGATAGATCCTATTTCACTCAGTCATTTGATACAACATGTCATCATTGCTATTTTATTTCTTTTCAGCTTGGGATGTGTATGTGTTGTTTGTGGAGGAAGACTGGCTTAAAAAGAAAGTAAAAAATAATGTTTTTATTATGTGTTTGGACAAGGCATACATTTTAAGTGCTTAGTTTCAGAATCAGACAAAACACTGCTGAAGCTTAAATGACTTCTTAATAGTACTAGGCAATTTAGATGCACTTAGAAGTGACACAGCTTCCATTGCTGGCCAATTGTTGGAGGAAGTATCATTTGTCAAAATGGTCTCCAAAATGCTCCATTTTTTAAGTGCCTCATATGCCTGCGTATCAACGCCAATCTCAGACATATTCCTAAGTGTTTAAAAGTTATGTAATAAATGTTGCTGTTGTATATTCTGTTTGTGCCTCAGAGATCATTTGCAAACCCATACTCAGAGTGACAGCTTCAGGGTACACAGAGTTTTAATTCTGACCTTCCACTTTCAAGACAACCAGCTATTAGCTTCTGAATTGCAGCAGTTTTCAAAATCTGTTGAGCTGCAGACTTTGTAAACAATCTAATCCATCAGTAGATATCAGCACTACATGTGAAAAAGGAAGAATAATTTGATGGCTATGGGTAGGAAAACAATGAATATGTTAAATTAATGGGAGATATTACTTGGGAAAATGCAAGCACTTTCAAAAAAGTTCTTTAGAATTTAAACTCTTTTCTTCTTCACCTCTAAATCTCATGCTTTGACAATTATTATAACATTAATATGGTTCCTGTTAGTTTTTCCAGTGCAAAAGGCCTCTACTCAGCTAAATGTCTTTATTTTCCTCTTAGGTTGTACATAATTGTGGAAAAAGAGTTTATTTTCGTAGTTTTTTACCCTTTCTTCCAAAAATGACATTGATATTCTGTACCTAGAAGGCAGGCAAGCGGAATCTTGAAATTATTTAACCCTCCTATTTTCAACAGAACTGGAGGAGCAATAATAAAATTGTTTGAGTACAACTAACTTTGAGAAAATGATTTATTCAAGCATCAGTACAGTTCAAACTTATTAGTTTCTCTGACCAGCTCCCCAGCCTATCTGTAGGATTGCCAGGAAAATAGCAACACAGTAATAATAGTAATATTATTATAATTTTGCTAACATTTAGATGCACCATTGAGGGCAGCTGATTGTTTTGGGGTTACTCAAACATATGAGAAAAACCTCTACAATGTACAGACAGGCTTTATTCAGCATAGAAAGGACTGTACATTTGCAACAGGGCCCAGCAGCTCATTACCAGTAAGCCAGGAAACAGCATTCACGTCTGGGCTCTGGGCCTAATCCTCACGGATTAAGATTCCCCATGTGAACAGCTTCATTCAAATGGAGGATTTTATGGCAACAACAATCCTTCAAAAAGGGATGTTGAAAATCAGCACAGTCAAATTGTTAATACCTTTGCCTGGGTGTGAAAAGAGTTCTTTCCTGAAATTTGCCATCGACTTGTTCTGTGACCTTTGACAAATGACTTAGTGTTTGTGTTTGCAAATGCTTTGTCCAGCCTGTAGTAACTTTGGAATCTGAAAACTCCCTTACTGTGAGTCAGGTGACTCCTGCCTACCGCATGCTTCCCTCTAATATCAATAGCTAATCTGCCGCCTAGAACTACAGAGTTGCACGTTATTACCTCCACCATCTAGCTAAAATTCCCCCCTCACCAATCTTCAAAGACTTCAAGAAAACAGGAATGAATAAATATGAGATTTGTTTCCATGTATAGTCATTATTACAACGAAGACAAAAGGAAATGAGTTCTGATTCAAGGTTTGCAAGTTCTGTTGGGATTTACATTGCCAGTGCAATTTTGCTTTAAAGCTCACCAAAATAAAGATGCTGCAAGTCAGAAAACTGAAAATCCTTAAATTTACATATTCAGTAACGTCTTTGCTTTTTTAAAGGCTTCTGTGTTCCATAATTCATTTGTTTTGTTTTGTTTTGTTTTTTCTTTTACAGATAGGTCATGTATACCCTCATATAAAATCTCACTCATAGTGTTCTTTATTTTCTTTATATTGCTATAAAATCCTAAACCTTTCAAAGATAAAATTATATACTTGGAAAAGTTTATTTATTTATACACATGTGCAATTAAGCTTATATAAAAAGCTATTGAGCAAGTGTAAAAGTTTATAAAACTTATCATAGTATGGACTATTATATACTGAAGGGAAACTCAGTCTGAGAGATACTGACTAGAATAAATCTTACAAAAACTACTTTATAGTATAGACAAAAAATGGAGAAGAGTTTATTTTGCCTAGATTAAGCTGATACATAGGTTTAGCTTCCAGGAAAGATTTCTGTCAGGGAAACAGAACGGTTTCTTGCAAAGAAGTAACGTTTTTACCTTCTCCGATTCATCTAGGAGTTTGGAAAGAGACTACCAGATCTTCTCAGCTGGCATAAAATGGCATTACTTTATTGTTCTGTGTAGCTATAACATGCTCACAGAGGTGCCTGATGCTCTGGGCTTGGGGCTGCCCCAACTGCACCCCATCCCTCCATCTAGTCCCTCAAGGATCCCCTGCAGATCGTGGCACCCGTGGAGTCACCAACTCTTGCAGCATCCTGGCAGTTCAGTGGATATTCCTAGAAGATTTTGCAACATATCATGGTTCATGAATGGTCTTTAATGAGTCAATGGAAAACACTGTTCCAGTGGTATCAGAGGCTTAATAATCACCTAGCCCGATAAGTTGACAAGCAAAGAACTGAGGAAAAGCTGGCCTTTTTATAAACGTGTGTCACTTGCCTTGCACCTAATGTAGTGACAACAGGAAGTGGGCAGAGGCAGTTATGAAGACCACAAGTGGAGTGAATGTGACATGAGGCCTGTGACAGACATGCAACCCCACCACCCTAACTAGATAAAATAAATTAATTCTGGAGAGTAAACAAGAGTTTAAACAGAGTGGTCACAGAGTTTGGAGGCAGACAGAAACAGGCAGTGGCAACTGAGCTCTAAAACATCATTAAGAGCAACATTGGGACCCCAGAAGAAATGAAGGAACCTAGTCTCCTGTAAAGTGATCAGATCTCCTTCAATTGCAGTTTTGCTTACTTATAGTAAACAAATTCTCATGTAGTGTATAGCTGTTGATAATAAAATTATTCCTTAGGGGTTGCAGCGTGTCATTCTGTTTGCGCTTTGAAGTAAGCCAGAGTATGTATTCATCCTCACAGCCAGGACTCCTTTGCCACCTTGTTGAAAAACCAGTTTGTGAGTGGACCTGTCAACCTCAGCTGGTTGACCTGACCTGTAAAAGGCAGCAGGCCTCAGCTGATGGGGAATAATTCAAGTGAACAAGCTGTATTTTTGTGGGCGTTGTACAACCACAAACATGTAATACCACCTTAAGACCACCCTGGGACTTGAACAAAGGTCACCTGCAGTCTATTGTAGAGTACCGTCTCAAGATTATCTTCCTCTCTTGAAATACATAACAGCCCAGTAGGTTAAGAAAAATGTCACTCCTCACTGGAAAGACAAGAGGAGACAAAAAGATACCTAGGCTATACAAAGCCCTTAGGGATTTGTTTAAACTCAGGAGCAGAGATCAGTAAATAATTAACTCTTGTTTTTGTGTCAGCTCTGGAAAAAAATGTTTTGGACTGAACAAACTATGCTACTTTTCTCAAAAGTAGGGATTTTTTTATCCTTGAGTAAAAATGAATTTTATTTCAAGAGTTGTGAAAGAACAAAGGCAATTTTTTGTCTCAAATTACTTTCACAAGTGCATTTGCAAAAATAATTTCAGACAATATTGTTATTAATGTTTAAAAATCTTGAAACAAAAATAGGATTATTTTATGTTACTTTTAGATTCCTTATATGATTGACATGATTCTGTATTTTTCAATTAAAGTTTTTAGGTCAAAAACCACTTTACTCAAGAGACTATAGAACATACAGCTGAAGTCAGCTCAAAATAGTCAGCTCCTCTTTCAAATTTTAAGTTTTTTTTTTCTTTTGTATTTGTATCTTCCTCTGTTTTGCTAGCAGTTTTTAATTTTAACTAATTCCCTGCAGTTATTATACTTCTAGGCTAACTAAGTGCATATGAGAACGAAATGTGCTGCATGAGTCAGTTTTACTGAAGGGGAGAAAAGAAAAAGAAATAGAGCAATGTCAAAAATACAGAAAGAGAAGCACTTTTATTAAGGGCATGATCTTCTATAAAGCAATCAAGAATTTAGATAGAATATTGCGTAGGAGAACAGAACTGTCTATCCAAAGCCGAGAAGTAATTTATTTTTTTCTCATGTTTGACATTTTGAGTCACATAACATCAGTCTGTGACCCCAAAATAATGTATTGACATATCTTGGAGAAACTCAACGTATCACATCTGAATTTTTTTTTGTTTTTTTGCAAGAGCTTTTCTTTCAAATACCTGCTGGGCATTTAAATAACAAGGAGCTGTTTCAAAAATAATTGCAGTGGGTAGAAGGAAAGCTAATAACATTACATGCCAATTCTCTGCAAAACAGCAGATGCAGAGGTTCTCAGGCTACCTGAATTATTTATGGTTAATTCGGCACATCTCTGGTAATTTCTGAGGCTTTTATTGGTCTCTGAAGCACATCTGAGAAAAATGCACCCATATTCATGCACCTGCATACTTTTAATTATAAACTCTATGGATTGTGTGACCAAGTCATTTAGAAATTTTGGCGGAATCATTCAGAGAGTAATTCAACATACTTTGTGCTGCGGTTTGCAAAAGCCTCACATTTATTTGCAGGCATATTCATTTTAATTCAATGACTTCAAGATGTGATATGATTCGATAGCACAGAAACACAGGAATCACCGTACCATCACGGATCAATGTTCCCTCTACTCTGACTTTGTCTCCAATTCTGCACCTGGATCCAGTAACACAAAACCCTACCAAAATCAGTGAGACTCCACACTGACATAGGATGTACAGTAGCTGAGATGCATGTTGGGCATGGTCCTTCAATAACACTCAGAAAAAAGATTTCTCAAAAGGAAAGGGGGCACTTCAGTAACTTCAGCACCATAGTAGCTAATGTTACTCACTTATATGTTTTTTTTCCTTTAAGAATGCTTTTTCTTCCTTGTGTATATGTGTATGCATCACAGTGAATTTTTTAGGTGTGAATATTAGTTAAATCTTAATTATGCATGTAAAGATACTCAAATATGTGCAATTAAAACCAAATATTTTGTATGTCAAAAATAAACAACCAAAACCTTATAATAAATGGAAGTTCAAACAAGCAACGAGATTATTAAACATTTTAAGCTAGAATGCAAAATATGTATGAGAACAAACAGATTTAAAATAGAAGGATCTAGCTTTGGGAATCTGGATGAAACCTTCATGATGAAAAAAAAAAATATTGGATTAGCCTTCTGCTTTCTCAGTGTTTAGGTATAATTTCTTTTTCATGGAAACATTTCCTGGACAGGATGGACTAAGATTTTAGTCAGCCCATGAGTTTCCTGTGTTCACGTGTATTTTTTCATAACAAATAATTCTGTCTTATTTCTACAGCTATCATATTGTTTAGAAGGTCCTTTTATTACCACAGTGTTAGAGTCAAGAAAGTTGAGTCACTAAGAGTAAAACTTGATTATGTTTGGTCCATACAAATGCCGAATAAACAGTTCCTTCTTCAAAAACCTGTACCTACGAAGTTCTCTGCTACTTTACTTGAAAGAGGCAAAAGCCGTGTTCCTAGGCTGAACATAATCCAGCTCGCTTTCACTCACAGTCTGACCTTTGCAAGGCTCTGGTTAAACACTTCTCTCTCAACTATCAAGATGTAACAAACATACTGAAAATGATTCTAAAACAATATCATGAGAGATGATGTGACTATTCCTTCTTGTTACCAGTACTTTAAAATAGCCAATTTATCTGTCCTGCAGTGTGCAATATTTAAAGGATCAGCAATTCTGACACCAGAATTTTGGGATGAGAAACCTGCAAAAGTCAGAAAAAATCTTTGAAGATGAAGTACTCCCTAGTGTAATAGTGGTTGTTAATAACCTCTCCTCTCTTTCGAAAACATAGGTGTAATGTGAGTGCAGAAAGAACACCATGGCTGTTGATGGGTTCCAAGTCTTAACAGATTAATACTTTTGCTGCTGCTTTCTCTTTCTCCTGAACCCACTGCAGTCCACATCTGCTGCCACTGCTGCCTCTTCCTCAACCCCTCCGCCCCGGAACAGTTACTCTTGCTGCTTCCTCGTTTTCTCCTAGGCTGCAGCCATCGTTGCTAATCTCAGGAGATGGAGAAACACACGAGCTTTGTGGAACCAGCACAAACCTGACACAGCTTATTAGCTGAGGCTTTGTTCACTGCCACAGCTTCCTACACACAGCTTAGGGTTGAGTGCTGGTATTCCTGGCTTGTGTGAAATGAATTTCACAACCAGTAAGAAAACAGATGCACCAGTGTAGCCATGTTATTCTAAGAAATCTGCCAATTTGCCAAAGTAACAATCAAAAAAAAAAAAAAAAAGAGGAAAAAAAAGTACTCACATACTCTCCCTTGGATCTGAACTGCCTTGCAGTACAAGCATTTCTGATCTCCCTTAATAGGCAATTAGATATTCTGTATTGTTTCCAGTTATTGAAGAGTAACTATGAAGTTTGTAAAAACTTGCAAAATAATCCATAAGAGGGAGAAGAAAAAATAAAACTAGAGGACTGTAATGGATTCAAATAAAAGCCAAGATGCACAGAAAACAGGGTCCTGGCTATCTCTCAGGAGACATTCTTTTAAAAGGGACTAGAAATGTATTTACCAAAATGCACAAAGAACTGCATTCCTGTATTCAAACACAGTAACCCAGTGCACATTACAGTGGGTGTTATGATATTAGTCTACATGAACTGATATTTAGATGCCTGAAAGTTATGTCTAGGTTGCCTAAATGGGGTTCCCTATGAGCTAAGTGCTTTTGGAGACTTGACTGATCACCGAAATAGGAGATTAATTTTATCTTTTCTACAGAGCACCACAGCAGTATCAATTGAACAAGGAGTGAGTTAAGAAACAGGCAGGAGTAAATCTCACAGGCCTGCCCCCATCCAGGATTTAGCCTCCAAATATCCTTCTAACTTCTTTATGCAGCAGAGCATCCCCTACATCTGGCTGACATCTGGTCACCAGCAGTGTTCCTCAGGGCTCTCATTACTAGGGCTAACTCTGTTCAATATATTTATCAATGATCCAGATGCAGGAGTTGAATGCACCATTAGCAAATTTGCGGATGAAATGAAACTTGGAGGTGCTGTTGACTCTCTTGAGGGACAAGAGGCCTTGCAGAGGGATCTAGATAGATTGGAGCATTGGGCAATCATCAGTGGGATGAAATTTAATTTGAATTTTGCAGCTGAGACAGAGTAACACTGGACACAAGTACAAACTGGGAGAGGAGTGGCTGGAGAGCAGCCCTGCAGAAAGGGATCTGTGAGTGCTGGTCGCCAGCAGGCTCAGTAGGAGCCAGCAGTGTGCCCTTTTAGCCAAGAGGGCAAACGGCATCCTTGTCAAAAAAGGTGATTATCCCACTGTATTCAGCACTGGTGCAGCCTCACCTGGAGTACTGTGTGCAGTTCTGGGCCTCACAATTTAGGCAGAGTATGAAGGTCCTTGAACGAGTGCAGAAGAGGGCAACAAAGCTGGTGAAAGGGCTGGAAGGAATGTCCTGTGAGGAGCCGCTAAGGACTTTGGACTTGTCTAGTTTGGAGAAAAGGAGACTGAGGGGCAATCTCATTGCTCTCTACAGCTTCCTGAGGAGGGGAAGTGGAGAGGGATGTGCGGAGCTCTTCTCCCTAGTGTCCGGTGACAGGATGTGTAGGAACGGTTCAAAGCTGCACCAGGGGAGGTTCAGACTGGGTGTTAGGAAGCATTTATTTACAAAGAGGGTGGTGAAACACTGGAACAAGGTTCCTAGGGAGGTGGTCAATGCTCTAAGACTGTCAGTGTTTAAGAGGTATTTGGACAATGCCCTTAGCAACATGTTTTCACTTTTGATCAGCCCTGAAGTGATCAGGTAGTTGGACTAGATAATCGCTGTAGGTCCCTTCCAAGTGAAATATTCTATTCTATTCTATTCCAAGAGGTCTTCTAGGAATGGGTAAAAAAGTAATGGGGGTGATGACTGGTTAAGAGAGAAACACAGAGCCATAGGGAACAGAAATGCGTGTGTAAGAAACAGTAAGTTATTTCATCTGTAATCTAGAGATAGAAAGGGACCAATTTAGTTATTCGTGTGTATGGTCATTGAAGACACCCCCAAGGGTGTTTTACAGAAGGGAAAATACTAAGGTGCTTAAAAAACTTTTAAAAAAGAGGAAAAAAATATTCAGCAAGAATCAAAATATTCCCTGTGGAAATTCCAGTTTTCCAGGTGATATTCTGAAGCAATATTGTATTGTATCATATTGTACTGTGTTGTATTGTACTGTATTGTATTGTATTGTATTGTATTGAGGGTGTGCTGCTTAATCTCCAGTTGTCAGTCCGAAAAGGTACAGATCTCTGTCAGTACTTGTGTTAAACCCAGCTGCTCTGTGAATATTTTGGATACTCTTGACCTACTTAATCAGCACTGGATGCCTTTTTTACAGACAACTGAACTGATTCCCAAGTTTCTATATGATTAAGAGCTGTGGAGGCTATTTTGCTTTTTTTTTTTCATAGTTCTTGTATTTGAATGCTGTTCTCCTGCTAACAAATTAAACTGTCTTTGGGTTTAAGAAGTTTGGTGGGTCACTATGGACTTCTCAGCTGTTTTTTTTTTTAATTCACTGACTGCATTGTTTAGAATTAAAGTGAATATCATGGGAGCTTAGACATCTGATACATGGATAGAACCTGTATAGAAGACCTAATATTTAGCTGTCTTACTCTTGAACTGCAACCTGTTCTAGGTATGAAATGTTGTTGTACTGAAAGGATAACAAGCGAAGACACATGGCAGTTTCAAATCTGCTAATGGGACAAATGTGTAATTTCAGCCCAGGACAGGTGAAATATGAGACCTATCAGAGAAGTATCTCTGAAAGAGACAGAAGGTTTAACTAATTATGTAGACATAGTGGGCAGGAGGCCTGTTCTAAAAAGTGTATCATGTGGAAAATGCATTGGCTCTAAGTTCTTTTGACAACCAGAATGTAAGTGTCACAATGGAAAAATGTGAGATGCCAGTAATTTTAAAGAACAATGTTTAGCAAGAATTAAAATACTCTCTGTGAAAATTCCAACTTTTCATGTGATATTTATTTTATTTTATTTTATTTTTTATTACTTTGCTTTATTTTATTTTCCTTTATTTACTTTATTTTCCTCTAGAAAAGTCAATATATCTGTTTTTCCTATGCAGTATGGCCAAAATGGAATATTTTGTTTTATGGAATTGATTTTAGAACTTTTGTTTTGAATCTGCAAAAAAACCAACTTTTTGTTCTGCACATTTGCTGTACGGGAAGCAAAGGTTGTGTCAGAGTTGTCTCATACAGTCATAGAAGCCTCACAGTAAAGAATTTCTTTCTTTTATCTGATCTAAACCTACCCTCTTTTAGTGTAAAGCCATTGCCCCTTGTCCTATCACTACATGCCCTTGGAAAAAGTCCCTCTCCAGCTCTCTTGTAGGCTCCCTTCAGGTACTACAAGGCTGCTATCAGGTGTCCCAGGAGCCTTCTCTTCTCCAGGCTCAACAATCCCAACTCAATCAGCCTTTCCTTACAGGAGAGGTGCTCCATCCCTCTGACCACTTTTGCAGCCCTCCTCTAGACCAACAGGTCCATGTCATTCCTGTGCTGAGGGCTGCAGAGCTGGACACAGGACACCAGGTGGGGTCACACCAGAACAGAGTGCCAGAATCACCTCCCTTGCCCTGCTGGCTGTGCTTCTTTTGATGAAACCCAGGATATGGTTGGCCTTATGGGCTGCAAGAGCACGTTACCAGGTCATGTTGAGTTTCCCATCAACCAGCATCCCCAAGTCTTTCTCCTCAGGGCTGCTCTAAATGCATTCTCCACCCAGTCTGTATTTGTGTTTGGGATTGCCCTGACCCAGGTGCAGGACCTTGCACTTGGCTTTGTTAAACTTCATGAGGTTTGCACGGGCCTACCTCTCCAGCCTGTCCAGGGCCCTCTGGGCAGCATCCCTTCCCTCCAGCATGTTGACTGCACCACGCAGCTTATTATTGTTAGCAAATTTGTTGAGGGTGCACTCAATCCTCCTGTCCTTGTCGCTGACAAAGATATTAAACAGCGCTGGTCCCAATACCAACCCCTGAGGAATGCCACTCATCACTGGCCTCCACCTGAACATCAAGCAATTGACTGCAACTCTTTGAGTGTGACCATCCAGCCAGTTCCTTATCTACCAAGTGGTCCATCCATCAAATCCATGTCTCTCCAATTTAGAGATAAGGGTCTCATGTGGGACAATGTCAAATGCTTTGCACAAGTGCGGGTAGTCCTCAGGGCCCACTGATGCATCTCATCAGGTCCCACGGAGTTGTGCACCTTCAGGTTCCTTAGATGTTTCCTATAGTCTGAGCAGTTGAAGATATGGTTTCCTTGGTGTGTATCTGATTTCTTTTCCATTTTAAATACATACGGTTTCTTGATTTTATGTTTTGAAGAAACTCCAGACTTTGCTACTATTAACTTTATTATCCAGCATTGCAGTGCTTTGCCTAAGAATTCTTCATGTTTCCTCTGCCTTGCATGTTCACACAGTGGCTAGGCAATACCTTGAATCTCTACAGTTTCGTGCAGAATATTTCTGTTCTGTTCATCATGAGGAGAGAATATCAAGGTAAAAAAATTAAAACTGAAAGTAGTGAACTGGAAAAAAAACCTTGTGTACACATATACACTTGTTTATGAATGTGCATGGCAGAGACTTTAAACATATCATTAGCTCTTACAGACTACAGAAACATACAGCTCAGAAGAGATATATTGGATACAAATTCCTTATGACCCTGTGTACATATAATTTCATTGCCTTTTATGTAATACTGAAAACATCATATGCTTGTTTTAGATTTAAGCCGTAAAGCTGTTATAATAGTTCAATATTTTTCTAAGTGTCTCTTTCTCCTGTGCTCCTGGACTTTGGAAAATAAAGCAAAATGAAACAAATATTTAAGCTTTTTCCAGCAGCATTTCTCTTCGAAAGTAAAGAAAATATCTTTTTGGTGCATTCAATCTTTTCAACACACAATGTATCTTCTTTCTGCACTGTATTCAAAACTAGAAAGAACTAGAGATACACTGCATCAGAACAGCTTGGGAAAAAGCTTGCTAAGTCTTTGTCTAGAAAAATGATCTTAACTCGGATAAATGAGCTATCGAATTTGACTTGATTAAGTTGTACTTAGTATTATGAAATCTGATGAGAAAATCTATTGATTTTTGAATCTATAACTATCCTTTTAATTCATCCTATTATCAGCATTAGGAACTGGTTAGTATTGTTAAAAGTTTTCATGGCTGTAGAAACTGATTCTTATGATTAATTTGACATATTTGATGACAATCATAACATTTGATAATATCAGTGTCTCATTAATTGATTGACTACCACATTGATTTACTTGTGCTAAGATAAATAACCTGACAAATGCAATATATCAAATGTTTTTTAACTTCCTTGTCTACTATTTAGTTATTTAAAAAGGAAATGCTTTCCAGTCTGTCTGGGGAAAGTGGCCATTTTGAATTTTCTCTCTTGGCAGGGGTAAATCAAAGCACTAAGGCTGTAGTTTAAATATTCAAGGGAGATGTAGGACCTGATGAAAAGCATCTCAGGGTCCTGAGAGAGCTGGCAGCTGTAGTTGCTAAGCCACTGTCCATCATATTTCAAAGGTCATAGCAGTCAGATGAAGTCCCTGGTGACTGGAAAAAAGGGAAACACCATCCCCATTTTTAAAAAGGGTCAAAAGGAGGAGCCTGGGAGCTGCTGACCAGCCAGCCTCACTGCTGTGCCTGGTAAGATCATGGAACAGATCTGCCTGGAAGACATAACATATAGAAGACAGGGAAGTGATTAGAGACAGCCAACATGGCTTCACCAAGGGCTAATCATACTTGACTAATCTGGTGGCCTTCTATGACAGATTGACAGCATCCATGGACAAGGGAAGATTTATGGATGTCAACTCCCCGTACTTCTATAAGGCCTTTGATACAGTCCCCCACAACATTGTTGCTGCTGAATTGGAGACATGCAGGTTTGATGGATGGAATTCTATATAGATAAGGAATTGGATAAATGTCCACATCCAAAAAGTTACAGTCAGCAGCTCAGTCTCTGGATGGAGATCAGAGACAAGTGGTGTCCCTCAGGGTCTGTACTGGGACTGGTGCTGTATAATATCTTCATCAATGACATAGACAGTGGGATTGAGTGCACCCTCAGCAACTTTGCTGATAACACCAGACTGAATGGTGCAGTTGATCTTCTTGGGAAAGAACATTATCTAGAGGCACCTTGACAGGCTTGAGGAGTGGGCCCATGTGAAACTCATGAAGTTCAAACAGACCGAGTGGAAGGTCCTGCACCTGGGTCAGGGCAATCACCAGTATCAGTTCAGCCTGAGTGATGAATGGATTGAGAGCAACCCTGCTGAGAAGGACTTGGGGTTACTGGTGGATGAAAAACTGAATAAGAGCTGGCAATGTACGCTTGCAGCCCAGAAAACCAATTGCATCCTGGGCTGCACGAAAAGAAGCATGGCCAGCCGGTCAAGGGAGGTGATTCTGCCCCTCTACTCCACTCTCATGAGAACACCACCTTAAGTACTGTGTCCAGAAAAAGAAAGATATGGATCTGCTGGAGCAGGTCCATAGGAAGGCCTCAAAAATGATCAGAGGGCTGGGATACCTGCCCTATGAAGAAAGGCTGAAGACATCTGGGGTTGTTCAGCGTGAATAAGAGAAAGCTCCAGGGAGACATTATTTTAGCCTTTCAATATAAAAAGAGGGCTTACGAGAAAGATGGAGAAAGACTTCTTACCAGGGCCTGTAGTGACAGGACAAGGGGTAATGTTTTTAAACTGAGAGAGGGTAGATTTAGGTCGAATGGAAGGAAGAAATTATTTACTATGAGGGTGGTGAGGCACTGGAACAGGATGCCCAGAGAAGTTATGGATGGCCCATCACTGCAAGTGTTCAAGGCCAGGTTGGGCGGGGCTTTGAGCAACTTCATGCTCAAAGAAGAGAAGGCTGCGAGGGGACCTGATATATACTTACAAATATCTGAAGGGTGGGTGTCAGGAGGATGGGGCCAAGCTTTTTTCAGTGGTGCCCAGCGACAGGACAAGGGCCAATGGGCACAAACTGGAGCACAGGAAGTTCCATCTGAACATGAGGAAGAACTTCTTCACTCTGAGGGTGACGGAGCACTGGAACAGGCTGCCCAGGGAGGTTGTGGATTCTCCTTCTCTGGAGATATTCAAGA
>Ga0065711_1004293_pt1 | contig 32754 bp, 14 predicted proteins | sample Hoacrofraction12_FD_59098 | JGI IMG/M metagenome (GOLD analysis project Ga0065711, IMG submission 59098) | Hoatzin crop microbial communities from Cojedes, Venezuela - Epithelial fraction 12 v2 (version 2) | ecosystem: Host-associated > Birds > Digestive system > Esophagus > Crop | place...
TCTCTTCTCCAGGCTGAACAGCCCCAACTCCCTCAGCCTGTCCTCATAGGAGAGGTGCTCCAGCCCTCTGATCATCTTCGTGGCCCTCCTCTGGACCCGCTCCAACACATCCATGTCCTTCTTATGTTGGAGGCTCCAGAGCTGGATGCAATACTCCAGGTGGGGTCTCATGAGAGTGGAGTAAAGGGGCAAGAGAGTTCTTTGGCTTTTCCATCCACATTACCCCACATGCTATGCAGGCCCATCTTAACTTTAAATAACCACAGTAACATACTTTTGCTATTATAAACATCTAGCAACACGCAGTTTCCCTATATTATATTCTCACATTTTGGCGAGTCTCAGCTGCAGAAGTCCTCCTTTAGATATGCAGAAAGGCCTTTGAGGTAACAGACAGGTTTTGAAAAGGAACATCAGAAGGAACAGAAATAGCCTCGGTTATGATGCTTTAATCACTCTTTGGCCTCTAGATCTGTGAAATGCTGAAGTCGCATGTCAGCAGTCAAACTGGAGTTCATTAGGTGGGAGGAATCTAAGTGCTTTTTAGAATCCCGATACTCCGCCATTAGTTTTATTTGACGGTTAGGATAAAAAGTTGACAGTGCATTTAATCTTTCACTAAAATGGAAGCTTCAGAAGAAAATCATCAAAACACAGAAACATTTTATTTTGCCTGGTTTTAAATCTATTTTAATGATCCTTCAAAGTAAGTTATTTGTATTAATCTACTGAAATAAAGTGAAAGTTGATCTAAAACTAATCTGAATTTTCTTATATTTACTGAGAGTGTGATGTGCTATTCTTTTAAGTTTTTTCTGAGCACTATTTCATGTACAGTGATGGGCATAGTCATTTTACCCCATCATAGACCAAGCTGTAACAGCCTGGAAAAGTGGAAACTCTGAGCTCTAGAAAATGCTTCCATAAGGCAAGGAAACAGGATTATTAAATACAATTCTATTTTTGAATCAACTGAGAGCATTCAGTTTCCAAATAATTAAATAAGTCAGTAGGGAGGAATTAACAAGTCTGTAGATCTGACTTAAAAAAAAACAAGCATATAGCTAACCAGTTCACAAATACAAAGACATCGGAGCCATTTCGCTCTCACCTTTCCTCAAGTTTCCTGCAGAACAGGCCCAAGTAACACAGAGTTATGAAATGGGTATGTCTCTCTATACCACATTTTTACCATGCCTTGGACTATCAAGAAATCTATTCAGACCAGTATATACTTCCCTCAGTAAAGCTCGTTTAAAGCAATCCAAGAACTCATCAAGCAGCCAATATAAATAAAGCATAATGCGGTATCGCTGTAGCTTAAAAACCATGGGCAACTGCTGCTTCCAAGTGAGCTGCACTGGGTGGGTCAGTCACCGTTAACCCAACATAGAGGAATGACAATAACTGTGATGTCTGCAGATCACACGTTGCCTCAGACTACAAAGCTGAGCTCTACTTAGCACGCGGTTTCCCAATGATAGGGTGCAATGAAGAAATGAGAACATCTATTTCATTTCATTCACAGCCTGTAAGAAGGTGGCCCAAATAAAAGAAACAAGAGAGGATAAAGATTTTTGCAAGTGGTTTTCAGGCCTGCAAATGACAGTTGTCTCTACTGGTTTGAGGACAGGGTCCCGCTGACATATCCACCCTAAAAAGCGCCATTCAGATGTTCAGCCAGAATCACTATCAAACCCTGACAGCAGAGCATGAAACACCTGAGCTGTGTCTCAGCACACCAGTGACCTGCTGCCTCCCAAGCTCCTTATGCACATCCACAGTCAGCACTATACTTGACAAGACAACCCCATGGAAGATGTCAAGTCTCTTATCAACTTAAGTTTAATGAAATTCCACCATCCAACCCAAAGCAAAACCACTGAGTTGAAGTCCAAGACTGCCTCACTCTCTGGAGCTAGTTTATTTAGTTTGTCCAAGAGTTCATTATTCATTTTAATTCCTCCCTCAGTGATGTCCAGCATAACAGGTCATGGGTAACCCTTTCTTCTCACCACCAGTAGCATTGAAATCTACCCAAAATTAACTCCCCCCCCACCCCTTATTTTTTTAAGTGTCCTTGAGGGTCACAGCCTTTTCTTACAAGGCAGAAAAGAGGAAAGTTGACTGTGCACCATCTTGATTCTGCATCACCGAGAATCTTGTAACTTCATGGGATTTGACTACAGTTTAAACCAATAAATGTCACCTGAAAGCCCGACTTTAAGTTAGCAGCACACAGCTAAACTCTGACAGGAATCACAGAATGGTTTGGTTTAGAAGGGACCTTTAAAGATCATTTAGTCCAACCCGCCAGCAATGAACAGGGACACCTGACACTAGATCAGGTTACTCAGAGCCCTGTCCAACCAGACCTTTGGCATTTCCAGGAATGGGGCAGCTACCACCTTTCTGGGCAACCTGTTCCAATGCTTCAACACTGTCACAGTAAAAAATTTCATCTTCATATCTAGTCTAAATCTACGCTCTTTCAGCTTGAAGCCATTACCCCCTGTGCTATCCCTACACACCCTTGTAAAAAGTCCCTCTCCAGCTTTATTCTAGGCCCCCTTTAAGCACTAGAAGACTGCCATAAGGTCTCTCCACAGCCTTCTCTTCTCCAGGCTGAAAGGCTCCAACTCTCTCAGCCTTTCCTCACAGCAGAGGTGCTCCAGCCCTCTGACCAGTTTTGTGGCCTCCTTTGGACCCGCTTCATCGGGTCCATGTCTGTCTGGTGCTGAAGGCTCCAGAGGTGGACACAGGACTCCAGGTGGGGTCTCACCAGAGCAGAACAGAGGGGCAGAATCCCCTCCCTCGCCCTGCTGGCCATGCTGTTGGGGATGAAGCCCAGGATATGGTTGGCTTTCTGGGCTGCAAACACACATGGTCAGCTCCTGTCCAGCTTTTCACCCACCAGTACCCCCGAGTCCTTCTCAGCAGAACTGCTTTCCATCCCTTCATCCCCCAGCCTGTATTGATACTGTGGGTTGCCTCAACCCAGGTTCAGGACACTGCACTTGGCCTTGTTGAACTTCATGAGCTTGAAAGACCTTAAGCAGGCAGCTGAAGGAGCAAGCAGACAGGAACTGCTGCTGCTTAAAAAGGAGCTGTTAGCAGCTGGATAATATAAAAGTTTCAGGAAATCTAAATAAATGGCTATTAAAGCTGCGGTTACTCCACTGAAAGTAGCCAGCTTCCTCTCCCTTGCCCTAAATGTCTCCTTTATTATCACATCCCACAAGCTGTTCTGATGAGAAACACCATGGACACTTTGGGTGGGTACTGAGCATTTCATTTAAGTTTATTAGAAACAAAAATGGGAACAGATTGAAGCTCATTGCTATTAAGCAGCAGCCATTTCCATCCTCTGAGCACCTCAATTGCTCCCGAGCAGCTCAGCGCACGTCTCAGCAGAGCGTGGAGTCTGGCAAGGCAGAGCCCTAGGGTCTAACAACTAAATTATTCACAATTTGCCTAGGAAGGCTCCGAATACAATACTTCTCAGCAAGTACCTTTTCTAAAGATGACAAAGGTTATTTATGTTTCATCTTCTATGCTGCAGAAGTTATCACCACCCTGCAGAGGCAAAATAAAGTGAACACTCTCTACTCCTGGATTGGGCACTGTATTTGCACACAGGTATCCGAGCACAGAAAGACCCTATGGTTTCTTGCATCCACCATCCTATGTAAGTCCTCTGAGGACAAGATGTGCATCTCTAACATTTCATGGATGTTCTTTAGGGCACCATTATCACAGATACAAAGGAAGATGAAAATAGCCTGTGACTTCATAGCTATACAGTTGTAAAGATCTGCAGGAAAAGAAAATAATCGGGAAGGATATTGAGAATAATATTGTACATCTACCTGTCTGTTCAAGGAGTATCTTTAAAGCCACCGATACCAAATTATTTACTGGCCTGCTGCTGCTGTTTGCTATGGGTGAGCTACTGCCTGACTTGCGATCTAAGCTGGATGAATATTCCCCACTCTCATGCCAAAGAGCACAAAACCAGAGGGAAGTAGCTAGAAAACCAGAGAGCTGTGTACCCTGCCTTGGTGCTGTGAGACCTCCTGCCTCTCGCCTTTGCACCGGAGAGCATTGCCCTACTGACCAGGGAAAAGTAACATGCTTTTAGGCACAGCAAGACACAGGGCGAAGAGGGGGGGATGTTGTACAGGATATAAACAGACAAGCCACTGGCCCACAAGTGTGGGGAATAAAGCATTTTCAAGTACATCCGGTTAAAACCCTGCATTTAAAACTGGTAAGAAACTTTCTACTGAGCATCTTTTATTTATTTATTTTTAATTATTAAGTAACTGAGGGATTTTGTCCATACTTTCTAGGAAACTATCACATCTTGTGTATACATCGACACAAGAATAAAGAAAGTGCCCTTATTTGCCCACAACTATTCCTCAAATCTAGCCTTTTTAGTACCCTTATGGTTTATGAAAGTGGTCAGGCTTGGAAGAGGAAAAAAAACAAACGACGAATAGAACACTGGAAAAGACACAGTCTCAAAACTGAAGAGGACAGAGAAGCAAGTCTCTGTGACCCACAACAGGTTTCACTGATCTAAGCTCCCAAGGGTTTAGTAGAATAGAAAAAGAAAGCGGTAGGAGTAACAAACAAAAGCCATTTCTGATTATTGGTGGTAACACAGGGGAGCAGACACTGCCAAATCACGTATTTTGCAGTATTATTTCAATAAATAGACAAAAAGCAGTGAAATGTAGAGGTGGGACTGAATTCAATCTGCAGATGTAAATGCCTTTTGGATACCTCAGCTGTTCACTGTGTTCATATTCTCACCCTCATTTCCTCAAAAATGATAGTAGGGAGCCACATCATGAAAGGAAGTCCATCAAGGATGATCAAATACAAAGATACAATATAATCTCCAGCTCAGAAAGTCCATAAACTGCGGATTGCCAGGAGTTAGAAGAGTACATCAGAGATGCAGGTTTGATTTATTCCTGCACTCTTCTCCTAAGCATCTGCTGCTGGCAGTTGCCGAGGCTGGGCAGTGGGGTGAGGCAGACCTTCACTTCCCAGGCTGGCTGAAGGTTCAAGTTTTGAGTAGTGTCCCCTGACCTCCAAAAACATCATATGGGGGTGAGGAGAAGGATAGAGATACTCTTACAAAATGAAGTTGAAATAAATGGGGACAGCAGTTATGGCCAAAAAAAACCAAAACTATGCCATAGATAAAGAACGGTAGGCGGGAAAATGGGGCACAGGATTTTTAGTAAACTCCATGGGAGGGCAACTGAAGAAAATATAATCCCTTCAAAGCAAGTGATACTGACATGGAAATACCTGCCTGGAAGATACCAGAGGCATCTGTGATACAGTTAACACCTAACATTAATATCTTTTGTCACTTATGAGACCAACATAAAGAAAACCTGTTTCAATAAAGCTGCTCTTAATGCAAATGGAACAGATTTATTGTGGTCTTGCTGTTGCTGTTGTCCTGCAGAAGTGTGCAGTATTCATAAGGACAGTTTTCATAAGGATTTACAACATTTCAGCACACCTTTCTCAGTATAAAGAAGAGTTCAGTCTGTACAGAGCAAATAGCTAGGAAAAGCAACCTGTGCTTGAAAGCTTGTCATAGCAAGGACATGACAGACAGGAGTACTCAGCTCTCGGCTTAGCTCCTACACTTCCACCAAGTGCTTTCAGCAAAGCTTGAGGAAAATCCTTCAGTCTCTCACCAGTCACTATATAACATGTTAAGGAGGATGAGGAAAAAGAAAATAACTCTTCACTTCCATTCCTATCCCTAAGCATCTCCTTACAAGCATGGAGAACACAGTGCTTCAGTGCTGTAAGTGAGCAAGAGCTTCTCCAAGTCTAGGGCTAAGTGATGCCTATAAGAAAGAGAAATTTTAAAACTTCCATTAAATTGTTTATTGTTTCCCACTCAAATGCAGATTTTCTACTTTAAGCTGTAGGTGTTGTTTTTAGCTGGAGACTACACACATGCACCAGGGATGAAATATTTTTCTACTTGTAATGATGTACAAACCAGGATTCAATTGCAATGACACCTCCCACATGTACAAGGAGAAAAGCTCCTAAACAAGGTATTCTGCTTACAAAACTACAAACAGAAGAGACATGAATTACTATTGGGATTTCCATAACTGAGGCCAGCAAGCATAATTAACTGCTGCCCTGAGTAATAGCCCACAAGAATCTCTGCTGCTGTGTACAAAGCAGAATGCAGCCTAAAGAAATAACACAGTTAACTTTCACGTAAATCAAATTAGAAGTAATTAAAAAAAAACCAAAGGAACAGAAGATCAACCACTTAAAAATCAGTTCTCTTTCCTTCTTCCTCACTTTTTTTTATGGCATCAGAAAAGATATGTACTAGTACATACAACGTAAAAGCACAGCATTTCTTTCAAAAAGTGCAATGGATATAGGTCATCATCTATAGAAGAGAAAAATCCCACCACGCAAATTCCTCGATGTTTCTAGGACAGGGCCCAGCATCCATGGACTTGCCCCCTCACACAACAGCCAGTACTGGAAACTGGGTTTTCAGCAGTGTGTGAGTTGAGAAAAACTCTGCTGCTTGCAAGGTGTAGGAAACCTTTTGTGGCTGAAGAAGTCCTCTCTGACTCTGGAACACTACAGCAACCCAGTACAGCTCTGGGCTCCTCCAGACTCAGCACAGTTTGAGTTGTAGTCCTACACAACTGTCCTAACTCAAGGATCGATTCCGTGACTGCTTACATTTCATCATTTCATTAATTCCCTAGGGAAGGTAGGAACAGGGAAAAAAAAAACACTTAAGAGTCAAAAAACACTGGGAAGGGCTAATAACACCTAAAAATAAAAAGAAAACAATGCACAATATGCAAACATAAGGAAAATCCTGCCTGATACAGTGCAAGTAACAAGAATCACAACTATTGAGTGGGAGAGGAGTGAAACTACTGCAGAAAGACAGCGATTGATAATGGCGCTTGTGTCCAGCTCATCCTCACAAAGCAAGCAGCAAAAGGCGAATACAGTTTTGGAAGGCAGATAAAGGAGCATCACTTCACTAACTGCTCAGAGGAAAAAAAAGCAAAACAACCAACTCTTTGCACCAAACCCAGTCAATTGGTGCTGAACCTCTATTGATCAGAGCAGCTGTCAAATACTTCAAAATTCAGGTGTAATACTGAGACATCCTGGCAGCTCACTCTTTTCAGTAAATCCAGAGAAGTATAACAAGATACAGCCTAGTCTTGCATAGGCATTACAACCAGATCCTATATCCTAGAGGAACAGGCACAACAGAAAGCATGACAACAACCTTCTTGGAGCATTGTCATTCAGTTACATATCTGTATCTATAGGACACAGTATCATGGAAACTGGAGAACCAGACTGGCAAAACTATATCAAAGCTCACAGCAACCTATTCAGGCTTAGAAGTTAAGACAGGCTCCTCTTTAACATGATTTTTCTCTACAAAAGTTTTGTTGTTACTGTTTAAAGAATAAGAGCTTTTTGTTTCCAGGTGGTCTGCTGGCACAGTTCTGCTCTCTAGCTGAACCACAGCTTGTTTACTCTGTGGTGTCCCACTCATGCCTAGTTTTCTTTTCTTCTGTCCATGTACTTGGATTTCCTCTACATGAAGAGAGCAGAATGATCCATATCTGGGGTCTTAACTTAGAGCTGAGATATTGCCAAGGCACACACTAGGAACCAGGAGCCGAGAGGCATTTCTGGGTCCCACACAGTAGATTCGGCTTAAATTCGTTACTGGTCACATATGTATGCACATATACGCCAGAAAACCCCAGCAACATCCAAACTCAAGTTCAGCTTGTTGAGCAAGCACAGCTGATAACAGGGTGCTTAGGGTGGAGGATGGAAGGTTTCCACTCCAGGAGAGACCAGATGCTCTTGGAAATACTAGGACTGAGCAGAAATAATGCTACTGAATCAATGTCAGGCAAACAAAAAAATACCTTTGAATACGAATAGGTAGAGTTTTATAGCCAAATGAAAAATGCTAGGCCAGAAACCGATTTGACAAGAACTCCTTAATCAATAAGCCTTTTCATTAGTCAAATTTCTGACTAATAAATACTCTTATATGCACACTGAACATCTCCAAACAACTCCAAACACTCCTCAAGACAAACAAAATATACCAAGCAAAAATTCTATGGGTCATTGTCCGTGAAGAGTCTCCACTTCATACATTTTACATAAATCTTGTGGTTTACAGCTTGGAGAATTTCATGCACTTTGAAAGCTTTTCACTGAATAATTATCATCTGAAAAGCACAGACTCATCTCGATCACTATAGTCAAGACCTTAAAAATTCACAATTATTGGCTAGTAAAGGCAATTGGCTGACTATATCAGGAAGAAGTTTGTTATTTGGTTTTTTTTTTTTAAATCAAAGTTTCCTTTGAGTGAAATAGAAAGGTAGGTAAGAGGAAGTATTCATGAAGTGATTCAAATTCCACTAGATCTTTGTCTCCAGATAGCTGAATGATACTCTCTGGAGTCACAGTAACCCAGACTGAGAAACTTAACTGATTTCCTCTACTTTCTAGTATTTCAAAGTTAACCTCAAAAGTTGCTCGTACGGACCCAGCAGCTCAAGAGCAAGAGCTACTCTACCACAGGTAATGGGCCACTGGGGATTCAAACAGCAAAGTGGAAAAAAAAAAAAGAGCAAGAGGGGAAAAAAATTTACTTTTTTAAACTATAAATGCAAGAGAAATATAAAGAAACAAGTGTAGGAAGTGTGAGAAAAGCTATGGAGATTCTTCACAAAAGCACTTAGAGCCAAGAGGAAGATACTTAAGATACTAATCGAGTCTCAGGTCTTCTCTTCTGCAGTTAACTTCCCTGAAGCTTACTGCCCTTTTTTTTTTTTCTTTTTTGCACTTTGGTGCAAAGTTACCAAATCTATATCCTTTTATCTACTACACATTCTGGAGTTCAGCAGCAAAGCTTCAGTGCCATTTGAGTCTTCTTGTTTCTTTGTGGAAACTACCGATGAAATCCTGAACCCAGTTTCTAATGTGTAAAACAAACAGCATATTTGCATTTAAAAGAAGTACTTTCACCACTTTTGTATAATGTAATGGAAAAAAGAACTTCAGATCTCAGCAGCTTTCTTATTTCCACCGGCTATTTTGTGATTACTGTAAATGTGGGTTATGTTTGAAGTTTAAAATATGACACAGACACACACAAATGTCTTTAAGGTTAGCAACATGATCTACGGGGCCAATACCAAGTGGGCAAATGCTGGTGGGATGAAGTACAGGTATAAGCATAAGATCCATCCACAAGTAGAAAAAATTTGATGCCATGAAATATAAATAGGTTCAGAGAAAGTCCAATTTGAAAATAAAAAGTTAGACAGAAATAGCATTAAAACAATGTTTATGCGGAAGACTTGTCAGCATTCACTGTGCAATCAGGACAGGCACACAATGCCAAAACAACCACAGGAGTAAAAGTTAAGAAGATAGTGTATCAACAGAGGAAGGAAGCAAACTTACAACTATCCAAAGACATGAAACCCATATATTATACCTCTGGTGCATTTACCTTTCAATTTGAACAGGAAAGTGCAGTCTCGTATTTTTTAGTAGTTTATCCCATATGCAATTTTTATTTTCCATTGATTTTCTGTTGTAACTGTACTTTGAGTAAAAGAGAATGCAACAGGAAATAATATGTATGCTCATTTTACTGCCCCAAATTGGATTTCTGTGCCATTTCTTCTGATAGACCAGTTTTACTTCATCCCATCATTATTTTAGCTTATCTGCTCTCAGTCTTCATTTTGTGTCAAGGAGAAACTCATCCTTATGCAGGAAATCCAACATATGATATATCCAACATTAAAAGCCCACTGAAGCTTTATTTAGAGAGCATAGTTCGCAGCACATGGATGAATTTCACCCTCAATAAACACTGAAGATTTCTGAGCAAATAAGGGAGAATACAGCATGTCAGTAATCAAAGTATTTTCCTCAAAACAGAATTAATGCTCTATTTCTCAAATGATTTGTGGCCATATCCTGTTCCTGACTTTCAATATCACCTGAGCTTTTCTCAGACAGTAGAATAGCTGAGGTTATGATATTGTCTGTCAACCAGCTCCTGTCACAGAGCCAAAGGTACTAGAAGTGTAAGTTAGGCTCTGATTGACTATTGGACCCTTTTTCAGGAAAAAAAAGAGACAGACAGCTGTACACCTCCAAACTTTTGTGTCATGTAAATCGGGATATAATCACCTACCCAATTGTTTGCTCTGTCACAAGAAAAATGTACCTACTTTTTTATGTTTAACCCAGTCCCCTCAGAAACGGATTCTAAAATTAATTCTTTAGAGAAATGCAGGTTTCACTTTGTAATTTTAAATAAGATATCTGAGTATAGGGGAATATCTAAAATATTGACCTCCCTAAAATGAGGTGTGATCAGGAGATGAATCAGCAGAATATATGCTTTCCTTCAGCCTAAAAATAATATTTCGAGCAGAGCAGTGAATGAGTCCATCCCAGAACACATTATATATGGTCATAAGTGAAAGGAGAGGACTCCCCACAGAAATAAACTATTATTCTTCAAATTATTTCGTTTCTCAAACTTGTAATAATAAAATCAGTGATTAGGACAGTCACATGCCAGGCTTTCTTAGATAGGGAAGAAAAAACAACACCACTTTTAATGTTATCAGAACTGACTGCTCTATCGATCCTGGTCTTGTTTACCTCCTTGCTCAAAACCATTGCACCCATGAAGGGGTTACTTATGGTTACCTATGGCCAACTAGCAGCCCACCTCTCCAGCCAACAGGACTGGCGTGTCCACTGGATACCCCAGGCTACACCCCTGCTCTGCACCGCAGCCCCAATCCAGCTGTCCTGTAAGACATGCATCCCCCACTTCCCCTATGACTTTCCAAGGGCTTGTTCAGACCATCCAGATTTACCTTACTTGGGGATTCACCTGGGATTTTCTAATTTTAGAAGGCTTTTTTTTTTCCCTTTTTGAATACATAGCAGTGTTTCCAAACCTTGCCAAGCTGTTTCCTTTTTCTCCTCAACAAGAGGCAACACTTCTAAGCACGATATGTGAACTGAAAAGACATTCTACTGTGACAAGATTGTACTGAACTTCATACTTACAAAATCACCCCTACCTCTTAAGTCAGACATATTTGTCTTAGAATGTAACTTTCTCAGAGATTTTTGTTCCATTTGGAGTTTTTTTTGCTTTTTCTACTTTCTCACTATTTTATTCTGACATGTAGCTTGACATCTTATGTTGTTCCCTTAGACCAGAAGGGGCATCTACAGACTTGCAAACTGAAAATGAATTTTATTGGGCTCTATAGGGAAACGGCACCATGGGATTCACCATGGGTTTGTATCAGAGAGACTAATTGACAGCAGACTGAAGGCATTACGCAGTTCTGATCTCATGATTCCCACCACAGCTCTGCAACTACTTCTTTCTTTTTTCCTTGGAAAGCAGAAAATAGTTGTTAAAAGCAGCACCAAGTAGCCAGAAGACAGACAAAACTACGCATTTATACAAACCAGCCTATTGCAAATATCTGTGCTAAACCACAGCAATTTCATGCAATGCAATAACTTAATAGCTAGAGCAGAAAGCAGGAAAGAAGAGGTTCTTTAGTATTTGCAAAAGAATAATTGTCACCTAGCTTATACACAAAAAAGTGTAAATGTACACAGGTCAGAATTTACCATTTATGTACATGCGTAAATTTTAATGGCGGGGAACACACCGGGATTTAACCCCTGACATTTGAGTAGAGTTTAGTTGCAAGAGGAGATTAGATGCAGTCACAGGATTTTTTTTTTTTTATTTTTTTTTATACTAGCCCATTTCCATATCTCTGCTCTGTCTGGTTTGGAAAGAATATCTTCTTCCCTGAATAAGTGTATTAGTTTCTCCTGAGAGTCCTCCTGTTCTGCATTCATTGCGTCCGTGTCAAATCACCTAATAGGCAATGACAGCTGCCAGACTGCTCTCTCTTCTCTAAGAGATGGGATCCGGCTCCTATTTCAACCTGTTAACATCACAGTCACAGCACTCCTACTTATCCACAAATTCCAGATCGCCTCTTACATCAGCTAGATAAAGCAGTTGCTTGCAACCAGAGCCCTCCTTGGTGACTCTCAGCCATCAGACCATCCCCAGCATATATGTCAGGTCTCCTAGATTCTACTGAAGACATCAAGCACACACAAGACAAGCACTCAAAACTTTCTGTCTAACTACTGTTCAGCCAACATTAAAAACTATTTTCTGGTGGTTTGGGGTTTTCAGTGGGTGTTGTTTGGGTTGGGATTTTTTTGGTGGGATTTGTGGGTATTTTTGCCTTTTTTTAAGAAAAACCCATACTTTTTCTCACAACAAAAATATTAATATGTCAGTTTCGTGAAGAGATCAGGACATTCTCAACATCTAGAATTTTAATGCAATTTAGAAGACACTAACTCAAAGACCACAGTGGGAAGAGCAGAGAGTATAGATTAGAAAACAGACTGCATACAAGCATGTAGCGCTGACAGTCTAGGATTTTTTTACTAAGCCAAATAAGTTGATAATTTGCCAACTTTGTATTCTTGTCACTTAAGCATATTTAGTGACAGATGTCACAAATAGAGTCCTTCCCTTGCAAAAACACTTCAGACAGAATAATTGCAAATCACCTGCATCACTAACAAAGATGAAAACCAGGAAAAAAGTAAAGTTCAACTACATTGGATTTCGGTTTTTTGGTGATTTTGAATTGTCAGTGTGATTGTAATGTGTATTTAGTTTGCAGTGCTTGTTGTTCTATGTTAACATTACACTTCTAGGAATGCTAATGCAAGACAGATGCAAGGTGGATATAAATATTTATGATGCTGTAGGAAATACACAATGTTATTTCTATTACTATCTGCTGGCAGCAATGTATTACACAGAGGAAGAACATCTTGCCCATGAAAGCATGCAGAATATCACACTGTGAGATGAATCAAGCAAGACTTGGGTATTACAGAGCCCAAACTGATACAACCATCACTAGGCTTCCAGAAGCAACCTGGCTTTCACTGCTGACACCTTCCTGAAAGGTCTGAACAATATTTCCACGGCCTGAAGCTGTTATGCACTGGGACTCACTACCACAATGCCAGAGATACAAGCACCACAGCAGACTCCAAGTGTATTGACAATGGTCTTCTATTAGAATGGCTCATCAGTTCACACCACTGCAGCTGTAATGAGCCAATTTCTCACACATCAGATGAGAAGCTGGTGTTACCTTCATAGAGGGACTTGGTCACACAACAGACAACCCAATGCTAAACTACCTCACAACAAATTACAGCCTTTCAGGGATGGCACATTTAAAAGGGGGAACTTTTGCTGTTAAGATAGCAAGAGCAACTACTGAAACCACACATCGCGTTAGTACCCTGTCATTAACTGTCAAGGGCAGAAAGCACAGAGGAAACATGTACGTACAAAAAGACTACATAATGCCCAAGGGGCCATGTGTCTTCAAGTCCAAAGCAGTAAGGTGTGAAGGGCTGGACAAGTTTCAATGTGAAATCTCTAGAACGGGAGTGACAGGAGAGCATGAGAACCTTGTTGACTATTATTAGCCTGTCTTAGGATAAAAGTGCATGGCATTACAAAAAACTGGTGAGGATTCTCCATTTTTTTTAACATTTTTTCTTTATCTGCATCTGTCACCAATATAAACACCACAGTTGGAATGACAGCACATAGATACATGCTTTGAAGTTTTATTGTTTCTCAGCACCATGAACCATCAGCACCATTACATGCTTATCCTGAAGTGATGCAAGTTACTGTGAACCACCTAATATATTTCATGTAGACAACAATTCAAAAGACAACCACAAATTCTTTTTGAGGACTGAAAGGCTCCACAGGACACACAAAGCTGGGATTTTAGGCTATTTGCACTGTTGCAGAAACCAACAGCTGTTGCTTCCATGAAGCATTTGACCAGTTACACAGCCATGAGATGGTCAAAGCCGATCCTGCTCTTCAGAGTAGCTCAAACACCTTCCAGACAGAGTATACCCAAACAGAACAGCAATAAGCAGTGAGCACAGGATCACGTAAAAAGATCAAAGGACCACTTATTTGCCCCTTAGATACAAGTGAATGCTGCAAAACACATCATATTGAAGAGGGCTCTCCACCTCCACACAAATGAGGACAACTGCTGCTGCTATTGTTGTCACCACTAGGTGCAGAAACACATCCAAGCATACAAGAACTTGTTTGCAAGGGGAATTTTGCTGTCAAGATGCTTAACAACTGTATTAATCAATATTTAACAAAATAACAATACGGTCAGGAATATCTGCAGCTGGCTATACTATATTTGATGGCGCCTCAAGGAGAAAAGCCAATAAATTGATTAAACATTAGCTGTACAAAGTTGTCTTTTCCTTGCTATAGAGATGCTTCTAAGCCTTACAGACTTCAGCGTGAATTTGATTTGCCAGAATTTTGTTCAGTAAAACAGGAATGCCAACCATATGAGCAAACTGGGCAGATACAGTAGATAGCATGAATAGCATTTAATCTCAACATTATCTTCAGATAGCAGGCTTTATTTCAAGTGTCATGTATCTCACGTCACTTCATACTTCACAGCAACTTTTCCCCCCCATACTTCAGCACCCTCATAAAGCGTATTGGCATAAAAAGCCAAATGAAAATTAATTTCTACCCTTCCCTGTTGCAGCATGTATTTGATATGCAGCCGTCAGTCAAACAGTGTGGCACTTCTTGTTTGGATAAGATTGAGCAAAGTATTCTTTTTCACAATCTGTTTAATACAAAATTGAACTAAAATACATGTTTTTGTCAGACAAGGAGTAACACTGTGTGGGGAAGTGCAACTGCAAGGGTTGATGATGTGTCTATATGCGTAGGTTGATTAGATGAGGTTTTTTTGTGCGCTCTCAACTTGAACAGTCTGTCTTCAGAGATCTCTGCTCAAACTATCTATTAGTCACGGTTAAATGAGCAACAATTTCAAATATACAGAAAACAGATACACTTTAGTCACAGAAATTCTGTGTGTGAAATGCTTGACATCAAACACAGCAACAAAGGCTATCGAGAGCCAACAAAGCTTGGCTGAAGCTGTGGAAGGAGAAAGGGAGGTTTTCGTGCTCCAGCCACTGCCAGAGACACTGAGCAGCAATCCCACCATCCTGCTAGAGGCATTGGGGCATTGCAGATGGTCCCTTCAGAAAGAAGCATCAAATTCTACAGACCATGCTTTGGAAGCAGATTTCACATCACTACGGACAGTTGAATTGTAAGATTTAACACACAACGTATCTGCTGCAGGGATTTCTGGTCACAGAGCTTTATATTTACTCTTTGCTTCAGTGATTTCAGAATATAATCAAACTCTTGGTCTACAAAATTCAAGAACTGAGGTCCCAGAACATCTGTGCAGCCTTTCTATTCCTTGTCCCCCTTTATCAAGCTGATCTTCCAACCGTGATACTGATGCCCCTCACCATATATGACATACCACAGAGTATTACTTGACAGCTACCAAACGGTTACTGTGGTCCTCAGAGTTTTCATGGTCCATAAAATAAAAAGGATGAGTAAGGGGAAATGAATGTGAGGTATCAGGATAAAAAAAAAAAAGAAAAAGAAAAAAAAAGAAGTCGCATGTGGACATGCAACACAATTATATATAAAAAATACAGCTCTCCTTTTAAACCAGGATTTCAATTTTTTTCTGTTCTTGTACAGTTTGGGGAAAAATGGTCATAAATGGCATAGTGATTGATATTCCACGTGAATAAAAATAGTTTTCTATAGAATCCTAAATTTCAGAGATACTCCAACTAGACAGAGCAGAGTTCTAGGGAATGAAAGGGACAACTTTGCACATATTTATCTTATCAAAGCATGCAGAGCGTGGGGAAGATCAGTGATCATGCATAATGGCAATACATCTCATTAATCTTAATTTATGTAGCATTACCACATTTGTTTTCTCATCTTGGGGTGCTGGGAAAAGCAGCATCTGAATGAAATCCACCACCTCCACTCCACAATGAAAACTCTGTTTCCCAAAAATTATCATTTTCTAGGAGACAAGCATTCCCTTCAGTGTTGAAAGGCATAGGAGGCACTGTAACTTCAGTTACAGTGGCCGAGGCAGAGGGGGAAAACGAGCTTAGACTTCACAGTACAGACACCTAGCTCAAAAATCTCAGTGTGGACTCATCCTGAGAATCATCCTCAAATTAGGGACCAGACATCACTTCCTCCTTCAGGCACCCTCATTTAGCAGATGTTTAATCATGAACATGTTATCCCAGATGAATGCACATTTTTGGGAGTCAGTTTTTGCCTCTAGCTCAGGAGGACTGCAGTTCCAGGACGCAATATCCCCCTTCTCTCCAAGGCATGGTCTTCCTTTCAAGACCAAAGCTTTCAATGTTTGGTGGTTTTGACCAAGGTATTGGAGCACACCATCAGCCTCTGCGTGCCCAGAAGCAGAAGTGGCCACAAACAACTCAAGACATCCTTGCCCAGTCAGAAGCCTTCATCCCTGCTCAGAACCAGCTGAAGGTGTTTCAGCAAGAGCTCTCACACACTTGTAGTTTAAGCAGTTGATGCTTCTCCAATACTAAGCAAAAAGACAAACATTGAAGTAGAAGAATATTCTGACAGACAAAAATTCTCTTAATTTGCACTAGTTTTACTGATTTGAAAATGCTGGTTATGATTTCATAGTTACAGCAAACCTTAGTTTTGCTTTCTTCCACCATGCTACATATAAAGAATGCAGTGCGTCCTCCCAAAACTGCAGCACTAAATATCAGAAAGAATACAGTTAAATACAGGGGATTGTGAAATTAAGCGAAATAACTAAGACAAAGTAGCTGATGTTTTCCTGTTCATGCTTCCTAGAGGTAAATCACATCAAACCCAACTGCCATTATTTTGTTATTTGTCAGTATAAACCAGAGCCAGCAAAGCGTGCTCAGAGCAACTGAACATAAAACCAGTGGCTGTGCGAGAAGAACTGCACTGTCATGCTGCATGGTAGATAAACACTCAGACTTTATACTCCCTGTGATCACTTCAACACAGCTGTGATTTGGGAAGGAGACCGGGGTGGTGATCGTGCCTGCATAGTGTGGTGCACCTCAAAGCTCCAAAACATAGATTTAAAGACTTGTTTGAGAGAAGACCAGAAGGTACGGTAATGAAACTAGAGACCAAAAAACTCACGGAGTACAGGCTTTTCAGAAGTGCAATGTGATATATGTTTACAGAAGCCTCAAATGCCCTTTTTCATAACTCTGTTTATAGTTCTTCTGTGTGCAGTAAGTCTTGACCAGAATTGGTCTTTGACACAGACTGTAAAATACAAATCTTAAAAGGACCCAACGGAAAATAAAAGTCAGTATCATGACAAAATGGATGATTTCTGATGCAATCTCTTTCCACTCATGCCTTCCATATAAAGATATGGAAAATATGTTTCCCGCTATAGAAATTAAGAATTCTGCTTCAACATCATAGCAGCCAGATGTGTTTTTATTGAAGTAAGAGCTTATTAGTATTATTGCTGTTGTTATAGCTGTTCCCAAACAAACCCACAGTCCTCCTTTTTGAAGGAGATGTTCCTCTGCTGCTTTTTTACTTGTCAAGAAAACAGAGGAGCAGTTGTTTGAAGAGATGGTAGTGGTATCCCAGTAATATACCAAAATATTACCACGAAGACAAGCTGAATCCAGAAAAGATGTTACTGAATTACATAGAGATAAATAGGTGTTTTATCTGTTCCAGATGTTTTGACACCAACACCGTTTGATGACAAAGACATAAAAAAAGTCATCTTCTACAGGTAACAACTTCTATGACAGAGGAAGCTTGAGTAGGAGAGGAAATACAAGCAATTTGTTTCTGGGCTGTCAAGCCCTTTGTCTTGATCCAACAAACCAACCAACCTATTGATCTACTTCAAAGCACAAAGGGAATATTAACTGTCATAACCACATGACACAAACCTGATTTAAAAATAAAGAAAAAAAGCTTGTTTATACTCTGACAATTGTGTGCTCTGACATTCCTCCTCCATCATTTCACATGCATCTGTGATGGAGAGGTGACATTCCCGTCCCATGTGGCAGTGCTCTCCTGGGTGTCACTCGGAATCCCCTCTCGTGTGTCCCATGAGTCCTCTTACTCCTGCTTCCTCAAGCAGGACAGCACTGAGAAAAAGTAATAGTGCAGCTCACCATTTACCCAGGCAAGGGAATTTCTCAGCTTGCTTTGGAGGATAAATGCCATGAGGTGGTGATGGTCCATGCCGTGAGCTCAGCCACATCTCCAGGAACAATTGCCTACGTGTACAATTCAGTCCTTTCTGTTGGGCATCTCCCAGTGATGGTGGGGGTTCCGCATTTTCTCTGCACTGCCAGCAAGCAGCACTTCCACTTCATTTCTATTGCCCATCTCTCTGGGCTGGGATATCCACAACTTTCAGTCAAATCCTGATGTCTTTTTCCATCTGGCTTCCTTGCAATACAGACCAGCATGGCCATTGTCCTCCTGACACTACTTATCAGTCTTGCAGTAGTAGCTTCCCTAGACCTTCTCCAAGTCCATCTTCCAGAATAGCACCAGAAGAACTACTCCTTCAAACACACTAGAAACAGCCACCCTATTTAAGGCTAATCAAATTTTTCTTCGTTGTTGGAAAAGTCTAACAATTTTTAGCTTCCTTGCCTGACACATAAGGAGGTCTCCCACCCTAGCCAGTGCTCTAGGAGTGGTCCCATGCCACCCATAAGAGCCAGCAGATGTGACCATACAAGAGAAGTCCTCCAACATGAGGACCAGCTTCCAGCAACAATGGTACACAATGTGGAGTGTCACAACACGGCACCGCTCAGAGCAAACTGAGAAAATAAACAGCCAATGGTCCCAGAATAGGGCTCAGCAACCTTTTTCAGCATTTAATGTGCAACTGGTTCAACTCGTAAGTATACCAAAATCTCAGTCTTTAGAAACCCCACAAGAAGCTGAGGACATAGGGTTGCAAGATTCAGATTAAATAATGCAGAGAAAGTTAGTGACAAAATCTAAACTAGGATTTACATTAGGGATACCTGTGTGGAACATCAAGTATCTGCTTCCTAACAGCAAGTAGAATCCACAAATAAAAACATTACCATAAAAGCCTGCACATGGTTCTTTCTTAAAGTTGGCTTATGTAATTCTTCACTAAATAGTCAGGTGATAAATGTTAGAAAAACTGAATTTAAGGTAAAGTGAATTATTTTGCATGTTGGCCTAATTCAGCAAACAGCATTACTTAAACCCAGTGATTTTGGAGTTTTGTTTGGTTGCTGTCATCATCATAATTTTAAATTTTTTTATTTTAAAAAATATTTAGTGCATTTCAGTACTACTTAAAAGCAAATCACTTTCCTTGAAGAAATATCAAAACATTGAACTAGAATTTCATGCAGATTACCTGGCATTTTTGCTCTAAGAGTTATACTGGAAGAAGTTAAATAAGTAAAAAGTTAATGCTTTACCCTGCAGTTGTTCTGGAGCAGCCCAAGTTTGACTCAAATATCCCAAAAAGTTTCTCTCTCATTTCAGCCTGACTTGTTGCCCTCCCCTATTTTTATGGCTGTGAAACAAAGATTATTTCCCAGCTGTATTAATCAGATTTTGGGGATATTCCATTACTATAGCACAGCTATACAGACAGTTCTCTCAGGTTTTCTTTCAACAGAAATGAAGTTAAATCAATACTAAGCAAATTTCCCAGAAGCCTGATTCCCTAGAATTACAATGAAGATGGATGAAAAAGATTTATGCCACATAATGCTGCAAAACACCAGGGCACCTAGGGCAAAAGATACGTTTTTCCATACCAGCAAGAGCTGCCCCTTTGAGCAGACAGGCAACTGCACAAAACCTGAAGTGTTCAGTGGTAAGCAGAGCACACAAAGGTGATAAAAGAACATATTTTTTCCCCACACCAGTTTAACCTTTTCTCTTTCTGACACCAGTGGAGATATCTGAACTGGTGGGTTGCACGTGTTACCATACTCATCATTAAACCCTGGACCGAATCTGCTGGGCAGACTGTATTTTTAAGAGAATACCAGAGGGTACCCAGACACAGCCCCGGTGACAAAACAATGTGCTCTATGTAGACAGAAAGCGGGGCTTCTTGCTTTTGAGTCCTCAACTATTGTCACATAGTCCATAATCCAAACAGCCGCACAAGTCTCTAGCAGGTCACTCGGCAAGCATTAGCCAATACACTGAGAAAAGGTGCAAGGCAGTACAACCCCACATACTTCTTTTTAAAAAAAGAGAAACCGTTCACAAATATTGTTCTTGCCTTTGCAAGACTACTTCCACTGACTACCAGTTTTCATTTACCTTCAATTCATGCAGTAAATGAAATACTATTCCCTCCAGAAAGGCATCCAAGTACATGCTAAAATTTCACATGTGGGGACGCGCATTGAAGAATAAAATAAGCACATTTTAAAATTTTGTTCTCAAAAACCCAATTTAGCTTAACTAAAATAAGATTTAACTCATACTTTTTCTGTGAAATTTAGCTTAACTAAAATAAGATTTAACTCATACTTTTTCTGTGAAATTTAGTTGGTATAGAGGATTTCAACACATTCAGGTGAGCGAAAGTCCCAGCACATCTATTAAAGCAGTTTCACTAAACAGATATGAACTATACAGTAACACACATAAATTAGATAAATTAGATAAGGGCCTCGGTGTTCACTGTACCTCATAAGGCAGGGCTTTATAACTTTAAGTATAGATTGTGACAGGAACTGTAAACAAAACAGATTACTAAATATTTTGTAGCAAAAAAGAAACCTATATTCTTCCCGTAAACAAATTCATGTCATTATGTTTATTTTCCTGTACTTCTCAATTCTTTGAAAATATCCACAGCTACAGTAGGCACTTTTTGCAGCAAAAGTGGCAAAACAGTCTTCGATATAAATCTCATTTTCAGACTTGGCCACTTGCATCTCCGTGTCAGCAGTCTACGAGTAAAATGAATTTATTGCTTTCTTCATGACAGCAGTTGAGTAGCACCTCCCTGGTTAGCTTCCAGCTTTGGAAAGTGAATGCTTTTCCAACTTGGTTAATCTCTAATCTCTGTCAGTCACAACCTGCTTGTGGTAACTGAGGTCTTGTCAGGGAATCTCACATTATCGAATGTAACTGAAACATCCCTAAAAGACCAAAAGCCTAAAATACAGTTGTTCTTCTATTAGGATGGGATCCTTCATGCTCTCTAGTATTAATTTGCATGGGGATTAATTCTTCCCAACTTCCACCTACTTCCTTTCTTGCTACAAAAGCATAATTGATAAAGAGTGGTAATATGCCAATATCTCAAAAAATTGCTACCAAGCTGCCTGAAGCTTAGCAAGGTCAGAAAACATGATCTGAAATTCCCAGTGACAAAGATACAGTATTTTATCTTTTCTCTCTGGTTCTGTGATCTGAAGCAACAGTGCTATAAAGAAGGAGAAACAGTCTGGATCGCATCTGTTGGAAAACTGACAGCAAATTCAAGGTTCAGATAATGTATTCCCACTAAGTTACATCCTTAAATCAGACAAAACTCCATGAAATTTGCAGAATCTCTTTAAGAAATGGCTTACATTGAAATACTTGTCCAACTTGTATTAAAAATTAAGGCTAACTTGGATAAACACACACATTTAAAAGTTATGTAACCCACAGTAGAATAGGTTTAAAACACTGCAAACCAAGAACAAACACTTCAAGAAAGTGATCCTTCTACACACCGGTCATTTTCAACCAATCAGCCCTGTTTGTTAGTTGTATCCTGTATTACAAATATGAAGATCATACCAGCTTCAGGCAAAATTCTCATTCCCAAGAGCAACAACTGTGAAGCCAGACACGAGGAGGGAGAACCATGCATCAAAACACGGAAGAGCATAACGCACACATTTAATAAATTACTATACATAGAGGTGAGTACATGTGTATTGGTTACATGTAGGAGTATGTGCACATGGGAGTTTTTCTTCCGTATCCAGATATTGTTCAGGAACAGACTGACAAGGAACACAAAACAAGCTATAAACAACTTTTCCTTTTTATTCTTGGATGTGTCATGCAAGGTGGGAAGTGTCCAAAGTAGGCAAAAAATTCAAAAATTATTGTACTTAAAAGGATTAAATGATTCATTCAATGGCATTTCTGCAACCCTCTGTAATTGAACAGCTTTTCTGCTGTCTTTCTCCTGAAAAGCCCTTAACTGTAATCACTGAAAGACAATAACTTTCTGTCTATTTTTACAAAATCTGTGTTCTTACATCCCAGCAATCCGCTCTCATTTAACTCTGCAATACAGCTATAAAATGGTTGATTTGGTTTAGTGCCTTACTTTTGAAGCACCTCACACGCAACATGAGGCAGCACCACGAGAGACGTCCAGACCACAGCCAGAAACACAAAATCTTGAATAAATACCTTGTAATGAGAAAATTCTGAGGGACTTTGCCTCCTCCAAAATAACACAGCGAAGACACTTTTCAAGCACCACTTCAGCAAACCATTCATGTGCCAACTGCAAAACAGTGGAAGCTTCCCTCCCCTCGCTGAATCTTTCCCAAGGGATGGTATTTCTTTCCAATTTTCACCCCAGGCACTACAACAAAGCATGGTCAGAGTGAAAAGGATATTTTTCGCATCATAATTCAGCCGCTTGCCTGCCGGCTTATGTTCTTCGGAAAGGCGCATCCCTACCTCTCCTTTGCCCGTGGAGCACTCTGCAAACAGACAGCTGTTATCTTTGTGCATCTTTGCAGAGGATTCACTCCAGCTACACAGCAACCACAGGCTGGGCGACTCATTCACAAACACACCTCATTACTGACTCGGTCCAAACAAGTTGATGGTCCTAATGCTCTTCTACACTAAAGCTAATTAGCCTGAAATTTCATTTACTCTAAACCCACAATATCACCCTGACAACACAGAGGGGCTTTAAAATGACTCACTGTGTAATTCATCCCTCCTTTACAATGCCAGAGAAGCACAGAGTGGCCTAAGTGCAGACAAGACTGTAGCCAAATGAGTTCCACCATTGATTTCATCAAAGTAGATTTCGACCAAATTTTAGCATTTATCGAACTGAGCTTCAAACCCAGCTCAGCAACGCTGGCATCAATGAAAGTGCCAGTCCAGCTCAGCTAGGGCTGTACACCAAGATATCTGAACATCTCTGGCTGCTTCATTTCAGAGCCCCAATAAGATGTGCTGAAGAAAAGAGCCAATTCAGAGGATGCATATGGAACACGTTGCAACTCATGCCCTTCTATTAACTTATTAGATAGACACTAAAAACAGAGGGACTCAAGACATCCACTTGTTCCTGACCTTAACTGACTCCCTGCCAGCTTTCAGCTACCACTATTACATTAATATTAGGCAGCTAGGCACTTCGCTTGATATCACTATATTGTAGTCTGCTATATTCTTGAACCTCTATTTTTGATTTCCCTCCTCTTCCTTCCCTGAGAGTGACTGGAGCCACATACAAGGCCAAGAGGCCTTTGGCAAAGGCATTCCCATGTCTTCTTTCATCATGCACCTAAATCAGACCTACATTACTCTAAGCTGTAAGTGTTTACTATGCAGCAAGCAGCAGAGAAATCAGAAAATACTGTCAGTTTTCATCTGTTCCAAAAGTCTGCTGTTAATAGCAATTTTTGCCAACTTTAGCTTGTGTCCACTTGTGGCCCTCTAGTACCTCACAAAGTCACCATTCCACTTCATTTTTGCCTTTTTTTTTCTTCTAATATTTTTTAGCATTCCCACTGTCACCATCCTTAGCTACCCCATGGATGGAATAAGCGTGAACTAACTCAGCATTCTTAGTTTTGACTCCTTGGGAGCACAACCAATGTAGGTAAGTAGGGGACTGAAGTTTTATGACTACTAAAGGCTGTGTCTACCCACACGATTCCTCTTGTGCTGGGCTTGCAGCCCAACACCATCACAGCTTCTTCGCTGTTTATATGAATTTGTAGCCAAAGCAATGCTTGTAGTCTAGGCACATGCAATTTCCAAGTTGAGATTAGGGTGGCTAGGCTAAAACTAGATCTGAAATTGTCATCTCATTTATGTTGTCTCAAATAGCCCCAAACTACTGTTTGTTTGGTGGTGGTTGTTTGGGGTTTTTTTATATAAGACTCTTGGTCAGAATCCTGTCTGTGATACTTTGTGACATACAAATGAGTAAACTGAGTTCAAATGCCCCAGATACAAAATTGTATAGATATAAAAAGTAAGGTGTTTCTCAAGATATAATGTCACACGTAATAGCATTTGTCTCTCAGTTATTGCGGGTGGACAACAACTAGATTATACTGGATGATCCAAATGCATTCTAAAAATAAAGTTACTGTGAATGTTTGCAATGCAGCGTCTCCGAGACTGTTGAAGAAAAAGTGTTTTCACACATCAGTCCTGCCGACAGTTTAATGAGCAAAGCAGTTCTGTCTTCATTTTCAGCATGTATTCAGATCATTCCTCTTTCCTATTTGACTATTACAGCTGACCTGCAACATGACTAATCACTACTACCACGTCTGCAGAGTAAGTAGACAGTGTGCAGCTTCTGACTGGACCAGAATAAGCATTTTGAATGACATTCAATTAAGATCAAGCTCAATTTCATTAGAGGATGACACAGGTATATCCTCTAAAAAATAGTAAGCTTGGGCCAAGCGTGTCTACTTGCAAACTGAAATCAGTGTCTGAATTGTAGTTACTCAGAAACAAGTCACTAATGAAAAATATCTGGTGCTTTAATATACATAGTAGAAAAAAATCTACTATCTTATCAGAAAAATAACCACTTAAAATTTTAAGGTTTCCTTATAAACTTTGGTTATTTAAAAAAGGAAAAGCAAACGAGATATTTCCCCCCCCTTTTTAAAAGTTTGGGAAATAATTTGTTTTAGCCCCATTCCAAAGGAAAAAGAACTATTCATTGATTGTTTAAGGAACATTCTCCGTTCATGCAGAAATAAGTTTTCCACGTAGAATTTAAGTGGAGAATTTGCTTTAAAAAAAAAATAAATAAAATATTTTCACATTAGATGGTTACACTTTCCAGCCAGTACAGTGAGCATAAATCATTAGCAGTAGGAGTACAGAACTGAGACCTGTCATCTACATTGAATTCCCAAAATCAGTTTAGACCATAGCTGACATCTCAACTATACCATTTTGCCTTCAGCCTTTCTTTACTAATTTCCTCGTTACAGACTTTTGGAAACAATACACATGCCTTCATCTCTTTTCACAGAAAGATACCCATTAACAAACCGAACAGAACACAAGCTATGCGAATCACCTTTGCTCCTGTTGCTACAGCCAGCATCACACAGCCCCTTTGCAACCTCCAGTTTTAGCTGCCCATACTCTTATCTTAATGGTTCAGTAACTATATTTCCAAATCTCATCCTAAATCCCTGCTACACACATCTCAGCCAGTTTATCACCTTGTTCAGTGCCAATATTATCCTTCTATTTAAAAGGCTCACATTCATTTATGCCTTTTTAATCATGTGGAAATGTACAATCAGACACAAAAAAATTAATCTGCTCCAGGTGCAACCTGGCAGCCCGCCAGCCTTACTTGGATAGAGGTGAAACACTGGATGCCCAGAGCCACGCACTGGATATATTCTTGTTTAGGCTTCAGTCCCCAGGCTCCAGTACATCCCAAACCCTCACAGAAATACTTGTCCTAATTCACCCTTCAGTTGCATTTATCACCACCACAATGGTGTCTAGTGTGCTTCTGGTTAGAGCTCCCAGCTTAGACCAGCAAATATTTTACCATTCCCTCAGTACATATGGCTTTGCATTTTATGCTGCAGAATTTGATCCCATTCTCACTGCAGTTTTCTCGAAGGTCATTCGTTTCTTTTCTACAAGACCCTTTTAGCTATTCAATCTTTCTTTTAGTTTCAATCTTTTAGGAAGTTTCCCTAGCCCAAGCTGACTTTTTTTGGTGCCAAGGTTATTTCATTACCAAAGGAAGAAATGTACTGGAAAAAATATGCTACGCAAATGCAGGGTAAACTTCAGTGTTTATCACAGTTTTGTATAAGAATCTCTGTTGAACCTTGGCTTGCTGAGTTCATTTAGGCAGTAATATTGACTGTTAAGATAACTCCTTTGAGTAGCACAGTGTGTGATGCAGCCCTTAAAAAGATGATAATATGTATCTCTTACACGTATATTTGGATAATTTAAACAAATGTCATATCCTGAAGGACAACACCAATATCTAAGAATCAATATAATTAGTGGGCTCCCATTTGCAGAAAAAACTCATATATATAGTATTAATAAAGGACAAATTACAGGGCATATTTTACATGCACCATTAAACTGGTAGGATTAAGTTTGCACAAAATGTAATTGCCTTTTGATGTGAATAAAGCACAAAAAGCCCAATCAGATGCAGCACAACCTAATTTATGACATAGACATAGAATTTTTTGGTGATTAGTGTCACAACATCACAAGTCTAATTTATTGCAGTATTAAGAGGTACACAACCCTGTTGTAAATTATTTCACTTTTCTCTCCTGTACATCCGAGATGACAGAATGAAAGTAAATTTCTTCCTGACCGTTTCGACAGCTCATTATTTCCCCAGAATGCTCCTGTGCCATCACTAATCTCTGCAATGTATCATCATTCATTTAAAAGATCAAGTCACTACAAACAATGTTTAAGAGCACAGTTTTTCTAATTGTTCAACATTTTTGAGAATAATTTCTCAGCTGAATTCTTCAAAGACTGGCAAACTGGAAACTCCCAAAAATGTGATGGTAAGACATTTATGAGCTAGTTTCTCAGGTGATGCAAGCTTTGTTTTCTGTATAGTAGATGTTACACTGGGGATTGGGTTAGCTCTTACCGAAGCGGATGGACACAGGAGCCACCTGTCACTTGGTACAAGATTAACAATCAGCTTCTTCCTAGATCATATCAAAGCACTCACTACCCAAAAGCATCTGCCAAACTGCAATTCCAACACACTTACACTGCAAGCATCATGTACAAGGCTCTGCAAACAAAGATGCAAACAAATTCAGGCACCAATGTAGTAGTAGTCATTTGCTCTCTTAACAGAAGTACTCAGAAAGCCATGGAAAGTGTCCCTCCAAGGACCCAGAATTAGATCAATAAGATGACCTGGGGGGTAGTAAAGTCTCAAAGTTTGCCAGATATTCACGCAGAATGTAAAAAAAACAAACCAGAAACTACACCACCACACACCCAGAAAAGCTAGCCAGAGACGGCTGGCTGTGAGTGTTAATTTTAGTAAATATTAAAATAATGCACTGCCTACATAAAAGCAGATGACAGCAATTCATACACATTAAATTATTGGAAGTATTTTAACATCTTCACTGCACACCAAGTTAAGTTCAGCTGAACTCCTATCATCTCCCCTTTGCCCAAGAATCGCTACTGTTCTTTACAATCCAAAGTCAATTGTCGATTTGTCCAGCATCATAACCTTGACTGCACACGTGTTTCTCAGCATAACTAGGAGCAGAATTTTGTTCAAAAAAAGGAAGAGACAAAATTGCTTACAAAAGATTTCTTTACAGATCCCAATTTAATTTTTCCAAATTTAGAAATATCCAGAGAATTTGCTGACTGAAACTCAAGGCATCTGCCTAGAATTGCATTCACGCAGTCATCTGTCAGTGCCAAATGCTGAGCCCTAACTCCCCAGAACCCTCATGAGCATTTCCCCCACCACAACCCTGCGTGGAAAGCAAGCTGCTCAGCCTGATGCATGGTTACTGATCAGACAAACACAGAGTGAACCCTTGCCAGGAAGAACAGCTACTGCCCCGCACTGCTGAGAGGGACAGTGGCACCACCTGGGGCCACCAACTCCATGGACACCTCCAGAGCCACAGCCTCGGCTCAGGGTTTTGCAGCAGCTGGCCTCTGATGCACACTGCCTCAGCCGGCATAAAGCACGGAACAGCCACTGCACTCATTTCCCAGTGTCTAATAGAAGGGCTTAAACAGTTCAAAATAATTCCTGTTAAGGGAAAATGGTGTTTTCCATTAATCAGCCCATTAAACTGATTGCAGATAATCGTACATTTGAACTGCACGGGCTTAGTACCGATAAGGACAACTGAGGTGCTGACCCAGCTTTTCCCCAAAATGTGCTTAATTCAGTGGAAAGTAGGGCAACTTCTGTGCCAGACATAACACCTCTTTCTGCTTAGGAACATCTTTTCTCTCAGGATCTCCACCCATAGAAATCAAATCTTCCCTTTCTGATGCAACAAAAGCAAAGCCGCCAGCTCACGAACACCTAAACACACTTTCTTCAGCGCAGAGCATTCACTTATTCACCAGCCTCTGGGCAGCATAAGAATTATGTCTTCTGATTGCTTTCAAATTGGATTCGTAATTTTCCTGCAAGAGACATCACATCCTTCTCGACACTGGATATGGCAGATAGAGTGAAGACATTTTGTAAAATTGACCAATTTTTTTTTCTTTATTGGCACGCAGCGTAATCAGCCTACTCACACATCAAGCAGAGCTTCTATTAGGCAGAGTTTTTCAGGCTTTCAAAACACCTTCGGAAAAGAAATGTGTCTGTCAAGAACAGCAATAACGTATGTCTGCTTTCAGCCATGAAGTTCCTGAAAGGCTTGATGGGTACAAGTATGTAGCACCATCTGCTAAATGCTAGAGCAATGCAAAATTCCTGCTCCAAGCTCAAGCACAAAAGGATTCTTTGTATTTCACCCAGCCTGGGTGAAGCACAGAAGAGGAAAAGGACAACCATGATTTTCAGCTTTTAAGTATATTTCTTGTGTAAAGAATTCAGCCTACAAGAATTGCAACAGAAGAGGGTATTCATCCAAGGTTAGGCAAGGAGGTTAATCAATTTCAGCTCTCATACAGGTTTTAATTCCTTATACTGAACAGCTGTTCAAACTATGCTACTGAGTCAACACCAGAGGAAAGACATTCATTATGACTTAAGTTATCAAAGCCAGGACCTTAAACTCATGTAGGTTTGTTTAATTTCACTGACAGGGTAAAGAATTAAATTAGTTAACAGAACCTGCCTGTTGAAGGACCATTACAGATTTAATTAAAAGCGAGGAGAGCATAGAAACCCTGTTTTACCTATACTACCCTTGCCTGATCAAGAATTCCTCCTAGACAGAAAACCTGAATTCTCTTGGATAACATTGTTCTCCAAGATTTCTTTGTCCTGAGCAATTGCTTTAGTGGTCTACAAGGTTTTCCTTGCCAGAGAGTGCTCACAGGCACCATCATAAATACATGGACTCTCTTGGCTGGTGAAGGTCAGCCCATGGCTAATGGATTTTTTTTGGGGGGAAGGTGTGCTGAATCCTGCTATGAAGAAAGCAATAACAACTACTGCCCAAGCCAATTCTGATGTAACTGATGCAGGCTGGTTTAAAAAAAAACACTTCTAGATATGAGAATAGGCACTTTGTCACAAAGTACCTTGATTGCATAGATTTCTTTTACTCATATCAGACTGCTCAGGTAATCCTCATGGCTCGTACTACTCAAGTTTAAACCAACCATCCAGCATATTGACTTAACCGGCATAATTTAGGGCAAAATAAGTCATTCCAAAGTCTCCTATTTGAATTTTATTCAAATTCATAAATGCTATTTACAAATGTAAATCTTGACTGTTTAGGAAATATTAGAGTATCGAACAGATGTTACAAGCTTTAAATGGGCAGATTTCCCACATCGATTGGGCATTGAAATATTCAATAGTCAGCTGCATGGTGTAACATGCACTGTATCTTCCAGGCCAGAAACAGCTGATGGCAATTACTATAGGCAATCTTGCTTTCAAGGCAGGGAAATTCGAACAATGGGAAATAAGCTGCAAGAAATCACTTCTGCTTTGCTTCCCTGTAAGAACATGCACTGGAGCAGCAGAGAAAGGAAAACTGCAACCAAGGAGCTAAAGCTGGCTTTGAATGACGCATAAGATTTAAGTTCAAAGAAGCCTGGAAGTAAGTGTTCACTGAGCAACAGACATTTTGCCAGCAGATATCAGCAAGCTAAGAGGCAGTAGCAGTACAAACTAAAAGGGTTTCTACAACGAGCAGCAGGAATCCCCGCTAGCAGAGCGGGGGAAACTCATTGTGGCCGTATCTGCGGCGCTCTGTCAATAACCAAAGACCAAGTAGTTCATAAAATCCTCTGCAAAAGCTCTGTTTTCTTTCCTTCAATTTCTATAGGTCCCCAGAGAATAAAAATATAAAGTATCGTAATTGGAAGCCAAAACTGCCGAGACATGGGTTGAGCGATAGGCATGTCCTGGAGATTGATACTGCTACTGCAGGTGCCATTCCCGAGCTGCTGTGCCAGGGAGAACAAGCATCAATCTGCACCCAGCAAACCTGTCCGCAGAGCTGCAGATGGAGATTATGACTAGACCCAAGACAGCTCAAAAAAGAAAAAAATAAAAAATAAGTGTCACACAGTTAGTTTCAGTGCAGTTGTTCACAAACAGATACTCACCCGGGACTGAGAAGAAAGGGCATACAGATTTTTGAATAAGCCCCTTAGAAAATGGAAACACTTGAGCCATATTGCTTGAAACACCAAGTATGAGATATTAAAACAGAAGGGCACTTTTTTTTTCCTCCATCCTTAAAGAAAAAAAAAAGAAAAGAGACTCATCCCTGCAGGACTGAGCCTTTAAATCCAGGGTTGGCACCTAACGGAGATCAGTTTCCCTGCTGCAGAGGTGCTGGGAACAGCCTGCTCCCCTCATTAGAGCATTCAGTTTAGGTACCTAAACATGCATTTAGAGAGCTACCTCTAGGCCCTAACCTCCCCAAGACACAAAAATGAGCAAGCTGGATTTCAAAAGAAAGCTGCTGTGTTTAAGCTGAAAAGAACAGCAAATTGGAGCTGGATGTGAAGGAAGCAGTCTGGTCTGCCTCAGGGCAGGGCTTGTAACAGCAGTGTTGATAGACCCACAGGGAAAGCAGCATTAGCAGGTGCTGATAGAGCATCCCATAAGAAACAATTCTTATCCAATGGCATCTTCTTATTTACTAGTAAAGTCTACAACCTCTGCGTATGTTACTATATACAGCAACCTTTAAAGCATATGCACAGCTTTTGAGCAGGCGCAATGAGAGGAAAGACAGCAGCAGGATAAATTAGACAAAAAATATTTACATGTAAAGGAGATATGAACTTTCTAAATATCAGTGTACAGTAACAGCATTCCTAGACTGAAATACTAGGGAGGAGATATTAGACCCTTATTCCGCCAAAATTAGTTTGCTCAGCATGTCTAAATTATGAGTTCTTAAAAAAAAATCTGTCTACAAAAGTACAGAGATAATGCTTCAAGATAGATTTTTTCTTATTAAATTGCTCTGTCCTTTTTATCTGTGCCTCTGAGTAGTAAATACTTCATATTTTGCATGGTATTCATGTTTTGTTCTGCAGCTGCAGTTGTAAGAACCGATTGCCCTCACCACAGCTGATAATTAATTGAACACAGGAGGACTAATCCCCTAACACCTTAAAAAAATAGAAGGTGGGAGCACTGTTCCTTTATGAAGCAGAGCAGTGTCAAAGAAAAGACTGCATGGAATAGGCTCTAGTCAATGCCAGGCTTACTGCAGTTGCTACTTGAGGGTCAAGAAATATAAGCCACTTAGAATATTTTATTACTTTCATGTCCTGCAGTTCTCTACAACTCTTAAGCACACACACACAGATCCAGATAAATCACCATCTGTGGGATGCCCAGCTGCACAAGTTGCCTGTAGTGCTTTGGGTGGATTGTTTAAAGACTGTAGCCCTTAGAGCTTGTGCACTGATCTCCAAAACCATGCAGCTGAAGAACATTTCAGTTTTTGGAGAAAAAGCTGTTTCTAAGGCTCCCTCACCTTGAAATGAGTAAGTAAATCAAGTTCCACCCTGAAACAGCTTTCTGGAGGACAGGTGTGAGAAATGCAGTTTATTGCACCTAACAAGTGCTCTGCTGAAGTTCTGTAATTGCAAGAGACTCCTAGAAGTCCGAGTTTGACTTTACTTCTTCATTGGCATCTTAATATTTAGTGCAATGCAGCTCTTGTGCTTATAACTATCATTAATAATGCAGATTTGCTTTAAACTTCTTTGCACACTCAAATAAATTCCATTCACACGGTTTCCTCACACGGACATCACCACCTGCACAGCACAGACACAGCGGCTCTGGTCTGCACAGCATTATAAACAGCAGCCTACCACTGACAGGACAACACTCTGCAAGCTTGTCCCCTTTTATTCACATCTCTGTGTTTCCTCTCTTCAAAACACCTGCTACAAGGCATTTCTGGGTCACAGTCCCTAAAAAGTCTTAGAAGATCCTCAGCAACCCACAGCACGCAAATACTCAGGGGTACAAACACAGCAGCCTCACAGAGTCCAACCCCAAACTCTTTGCCATTGGGTTCGGGCAGTGTTTGTCCTCTCAGATCGTACCAAGGTGGGGGGGGGGGGGGGGGGGGGAGGGGCATCCTCCTTTGCCA
>Ga0065711_1003147_pt1 | contig 32753 bp, 17 predicted proteins | sample Hoacrofraction12_FD_59098 | JGI IMG/M metagenome (GOLD analysis project Ga0065711, IMG submission 59098) | Hoatzin crop microbial communities from Cojedes, Venezuela - Epithelial fraction 12 v2 (version 2) | ecosystem: Host-associated > Birds > Digestive system > Esophagus > Crop | place...
CGGCGGCGGGACGTGGCGGGGGGTGGCTGTCGCGGGGGAGAACCCGAGCTCCCGGGCCCTGCGGGCACCGGGGCCCGGCCTCTGGTGCCGCCGCTGCCCCTCTGCGTGGGTTCCCGCTCCCCAGTGCTGCGGTGGGAGGTCTCATTTGGCGTCGTTGCAGTGTCACAGTGCTGTTTTCTAACTTGTGAAGAGAGCCGCCTTGAGTACATCTATGCTGTATAAAACTACAGAAACTTATTTAAAATTTGCTTGCTATAAAAAAAAAAGCAAAACAGGGATGACACAGAAGTCACAGTGGGGAAACCAGCTGAAGTCAGAAGTTTCTATAGCGCGTGCTGTGCGCGCGTGGAAATTTCTGTGGGAACACAGGTGCTGCTTGATCAAACAGTGACAGTTCTGAAAAGTGAACTCTTAAAAAAAATTCCCACAGGAGGAGCTTGCCTCGGGAAGTGCGTGTGATGACTGGCTACGGTTTCGGGGAGTTGATCTTTTTCCCTGAAAAGGGGAGCTGTGATGTCTGTGGTACATCGGCTGGCAGCGGGGTGGCTCGTGGATCATCTCTCCTTCATCAACCAGTGTGGCTATGAGATTTGTGACTCCTTGGCATATCCTGGTGGTGTTGCTCTTGATACTTCTGTCGCATATACTGGAGATTGTCATGCTGCTTCTGCCTTTGCTGACACCTGCCCGTCAAGAGATGGTCTTGTTCCTGGTCCTGGAGATGCGATAGAAACAGAAGGTGAAACAGCAAAAACGAGATATGTGTTTCGAGAGGAGTTCTTTGATGTTTGTAAGCCCCATATAGCTGCAGCTCCCAAGCAGCATCTGTGGCAGGGATGCCCTGAGGTGAGTCTTGGAGAAATAAAGGCCGATGGCAACAGAGAGGAACACCGAGAAGGAACCAAGAGTGGCGTTGGAGATTCTGTTGCCAGTACTAGGAAGGTATGCTCTCAGTAATACCGTAAGCTACAGTAATCCCCTGGCAAATAATATATCACTAACATTGTGTTGCACTTTTCAGTTTCCTGAGGTTAGGTAGGAGAGCAGGAACTTTTCCACAGTAGATTTCAAGATGCACGGATGATGGAAGCAGTCATGAGGATATTCTTGTGTCCTTCGTGTCAGTAATATGCATCCTGTGACTCAGAAGTAGTGGGCTGCTCACAAAATCTTCTGACGTCTGTTGTGGTCAGGCACTTGAGCTGAAACTATGGTACTTACCAAGATAGTGCAGATTAGCAAGGAGGGAAGGACAGTATGAATTAACTTTCAGTATGTGGATTGTTCAGGACTGTCCCTTGTGGACCAAAACAAAAAAAGTTGCAGGTCTAAACCAACAAAATGTAGTTGTGAAGACATAGCTAATTTTCTCCTGTTATTGGTAAACTGCACTTGGCAACTGAATGAATACCTTCTAATATGGGCCCAAAGGAGGGATGAACATGAACTGTGACATGCACTATGTGCCTTCAGATCCCAGTGCCATAAGTAACATAGCACAGCTTGAAGCCCATGTGCCTTGAGAATGCCTACAGTAGCCTAGGTATTTTGAGATCGTCTTTTTGCTTATGGGACTTATACTTGTGATGGAAAGAGATGGAAAGTTTCTTTTGTGGAGTCTCCTTCTCTGGACATATTCAAGACCTGCCTAGACGCAGTCCTGTGCAGCCTGCTGTAGGTGACCCGGCTTCGGCAGGGGGCTTGGACTAGATGATCCACAGAGGTCCCTTCCAGCGCCAGCCATTCTGTGATTCTGTGATTCAAGTATGTGTGGTTACTTATTTTTTTCCTTTCATCATGGAGTCATACAGGTTTTTTTTTTTCATTGTTTGCTTATTCTGCAGAAACGTAAAAGGAAGTGTATATTCAACCAAGGTGAACTGGATGCTTTAGAATATCATTCCAAGGTAAGTGTGAACTAAAGTATATTTTGCAAGTATATGATTCCTGACTTTGGGCATGTATGGAGTGCAAGGCAAGGTTGCAAACAAGTTCTGCTCTTGTAGCTTGTTCCGCACATGGGGAAGGTAGTTTCTGTAGTCCTTAAATGAATAAGGGCATACGGAGGATGTCTTCTGTGTAGATACATGTGGAAAAACTAGACAAGAAACTGCATTGGAGATGTTCTGAAGAGCTGGAAACTGCATTCACTAAATATCTTTTACTGTGGTGGATAACTGAGCATTATATATTTATGAGTCAAATATTAGTTGGACAGGGACTGACTGATTTGAAATAAACGGCATAACCTGTTCTGAAGATCAACTCATCTTTAGTGTACCAGGACACTCTGCTGAAGTTATTCAAAGCTTCACTGACCAAATATGCTCCAAGATGTCTCACTTCTGCTAATAAGAAAGAATTTTTCCCTCTCACATTTTACATTGTTGTACTAAAGTGTCAGGAATGAATGAGAATTCAGATCTCTAGGCTCACACCAGTGGCGTGCTGATGAAGTTACAACTGAATTACACTGAAGCATGTTAGTAAATCCTAGGAATGTAATCTGTGAATAATGTTTGATGTATTCTTACTGCTTTCCTAAATAGTGATAGGACCTGAACTAGGACCTACATTTGCTTTCTTCCATCTGACAAAGGTGTCAGTCATAGCGGGCTTTTTGTTTAATTCTGTTCCTCTTGCACTGTATTTAAATAACTAAATTTTTCATCTTTTACATGGCAACAATCTTCATAGAATGCTTTGGGTTGGAAGGGACCTTTAGAGGTCATCTAGCCCAGTCCCCCTGCAGTGAGTAGGGACATCTTCAACCAGACCAGGTTTCTCAGAGCCCCATCCAACCTGACCTTGAATGTTTCCAGGGATGGGGCCTCCACTACCTCTCTGGGCAATCTGTTCCAGTGTTTCACCACCCTTATGGTAAAAAATTTCTTCCTTATATCTAGTCTAAATCTACCCTCCATTAGTTTAAAGCCATTGCTCCTTGTCCTATCACAACAAGCCTTGCTGAAAATATTTTCCCCATCTTTCCTGTAGGCCACCTTCAGGTACTGGATGGCTGCTATAAGGTCTCCCTGGAGCCTTCTCTTCTCCAGGCTGAACAGCCCCAACTCTCTCAGCCTTTCCTCACAGAAGTGCTCCAGCTCTTGGATCAGCTTTGTGGCCCTCCTCTGGACCCACTCCAACAGGTCCATGTCCTTGTGCTCGGGGCTCTAGAGCTGGACGCAGGAGGTGGGGTCTCACCAGAGCAGAGCAGAGGGGCAGAATCACCTCCCTTGACCTGCTGGCCACACTTCTTTTGATGCAGCCCAGGANNNNGTTGGCCNTCTGGGCTGCGACAGCACATTGTTGGCTCATGTCCAGCTCTTCATCCACCAGTACCCCCAAGTCCTTCTCCGCAGGGCTGCTCTCAATCCCTTCATCCCTCAGCCTGTGTTGATACTGGGGGTTTGCCCTGACCCAGGTGCAGGACCTTGCACTTGGCCTTGGTGAACCTCATGAGGTTCACACAGGCCCACTTCTTGAGCTTGTCCAGGTGCCTCTGGATGGCATCCCGTCCTTCTGGTGTGTCAACTGCACCACTCAGCTTGGTGTCATCTGCAAACTTGCTGAGGGTGCACTCAGTCTCACTAAGTCATTGATGAGAATGTTAAATAGCACCGGTCCCAGTAAGGACCCCTGAGGAACACGACTTGTCACTGGTGTCCATTTGGATATCAAGCCGTTGACCACTGCCCTCTGGTTGCGACCTTCCAACTAATTCCTTATCCACTGAACAGTCCACCTATCAAATCCATATTTCTCCAATTTAGAAAGAAGGATGTTGTGAGGGACTGTGTCAAAGGCTTTGCAGAAGTCCAGATAGATCTAATCCATAGCTCTTCCCTTGTCCACTGATCTAGTCACACCATCATAGAAGGCCACTAGTTTGGTCAGGCGGGACTTGCCCTTGGTGAAGCCATGCTGGCACTCTTGAGTCACCTCCCTGTCCTCCATGGGCCTTAGCACAGCTTGTAGGAGGAGCTGTTCCATGATCTTCCCAGGCACAGGTGTGAGGCTGACAGGTCGGTAGTTCCCAGGGTCCTCCCTTCTATGCTTTTTAAAAAGGGGCACAAAGTTTCCCTTTTTCCAGTCACCAGGGGCTTTGCCTGACTGCCATGACCTTTCAAATATCATGGAGAGTGGCTTGGCAATTACAGCAGCCAATTCCCTCAGGACTCTGGGATGGATCTCTGTCAGGTCCCATAGGCTAATGTACACTCAGGTTCCTCAGGTAATCATGAAGCTGGTCTTCCCTAACAGTGGGAGGGGCTTTGCCCCCTGGACCCCATCTTGCAGCCCATCAGCTGGGGAGGGGTGAGGGGAGAGGTTGCCAGTGAAGACTGAGGCAAAAAAGTTGTTGAGTACCTCAGCCTTCTCCTTGTCTGTTGATACGAGGTTGCCATTCTTGTTCATCGGGGGGGTATGCTTTCTTTAACCTTGCTTTTCTGGCTGACATACCTGCAGAAACCCTTCTTGTGTTTCTTTGCATCCCTTGCCAAGTTCAGCTCCAGCTGTGCCTTGGCCCTCCTGGCCTCATCGCTACACAACCAGGCAGCATCAGTATACTCTCCCCAAGATACCTGTCCCTGCTTCCACTGCCTGTGCAGTTCCTTCTTGCCCAGCAGGTCTTGACTCAGCCATGCCAGTCTCTTCCCTTCATTTCCTGATTTCTTACACCTGGGGACTGAGAGCTCCTGCGCTCTATGGAAAGTGTCCTTAAAGATCTGCCAGCTCTGTTCTGCCCCCTGTCCCTGACGACCGTTTCTCAGGGGGTCCTACTGATTAACTCCTTGAAGAGCTGGAAGTTGGCTTTCCTAAAATTTTGGAGTCCTGACTACACTCCTTGCTTTTCCTGTATCCCTCAGACACTGAACTCCACCAATGCATGATCACTGCATCCCAGGCTGCCTCCAGTCTTGACGTCACTGATGAGCTCACTTGCACTGGTGAGCATCATGTCCGGTATTGCATCCCCTCGGGTAGGGGTGTCAATTACCTGGCTTAAAAAGTTACCCTCAATGCATTCTAGGAATCTCCTGGATTGCCTACAGCTCAGCGTGCTGCTTTTCCAGCAGATGTCGGGGTGGCTGAAGTCTCCAAGCAGGATGAGAGAGTGCGAGCGCAAAGCCTCCGGGAGCTGGAGGAAGACTGCTTAGTCATTTGGCTCCCCTTGATCAGTCAGCCTGTAGTAGACACCCACAACCAGGTTCCCTTTGTTGCTTCTGTCTCTGAGTCTTGCCCATTGGCTTTTGACCTGCTCGTGACTATTCTTCAGGGACAGCTCTTCACTGTATTGATTTCTTGATGTAGAGGGCAATGCCACCACCCCGCTTTCCCTGCCTGTCCCTTCTGAACAGCCTGTAGCCGTCAATAGCCACGCTCCAGTCATGGGATTCATCCCACCAAGTTTCAGTAAGGGCAATCAGATCATAGCTTTCTAGCAGCATGGTAGTTCCAGCTCTTCCTGTGTATTTCCCATGCTGCATGTGTTCATGTAGAGGCACTTCATCTGGGCTTCTGGCTGTGTCACCTTCACGGAGGAACACCGCTTGCTTCCCTTGGGGTGTTCACAGAAGCTTCCTTGTTGGCTCCGGCTGCTTTAGGAGCTCCCAGCTCACCTCTGCAAGACTTTGACTGTGCTGCAGTAGTAGTAATTTTGTAGTAAACGTGTACAGTTTGCTATGATACAGTGTAGAGGTCCTGTAATTATTGTAGTGAATAAGCTATGCATATGCAGAATCACCTTAAAGGAGAGAACTTTGAAGTTCAACATCAAACAGAGTTTTATGAGTATGAAAACCTTTAAGCTAAAATCAAGTCATTCAACAATGGGAACAAGGGAAGAAACGAAGAGAAGTTTGATGTTGTGGCAGCATGCCACAGTAAGTTACGGCAGTCAAAAAGCAAGCATGCAAAGCAAAAGAAAGCAGACAGAAGCAGAAGCACTTTATTGGGTATCCGTAATATTTTTATATTCCTTTGTCCCCCACTCCCAGAATCTCATTGGTGAGGGTCTCTTGACACACGGTTGCTTTGTTCTTCTGATTGATCATCTTGCGTCGTTCACCCGACCTTCTCGCTTGGCTAGGAGTTGGGGTCTCGCATCTTTGTTCCTTTCCTCCTGTTCTTCAACTACAGCTGCACAATATTTTTTGCTCAAGGATATAGATGAAATTCATCAAGATCATAAAGGCTGCCTGCGGCCCAGCCGACTCCCACATGATGTCTTGGAGGCCTATATAACCTCAAATGATTTATGATGAATATGCAAAAAAGACACAGTTTTGAAAAACCTGTGATCCCAGTTAGCCTCTGATACCATTCACAGATTAGAATGTACTGGGTTTTTACTGTATTTGTAGCATTAAGGGTTGTAGCTCTGCAAGTCAATTCAGATTATTTGGGCACTTATATCTTTAGAATTGTTTTTCAAAAAAAACCCCAAAATTTGTGTCTGCCAGTGAAAGTAGGTGTTGAATCCATTTATGAATTTCAGTCAGAATCAATATAGGAGACAGTAGAAAATACGCTAAATTCCTTCAGCAGCCATTTGTTAAAACTACTGTTTACATTCCTTGATAGTCAAGAGGCTATGTCCACCTGTGAATTAACGTATGGGTGTAAGAAGAGCTGTCTGCAGCTGTACAGTTTGTAGCATTTCTAAAGATATATTTATTAATTCTGTTAAAGCATTTTGAACTTGTACTATCACAAACCTAGGTACTAAAAAATTACAACTATCCCCTCAGATAGCTAGATGGTGGTGCTATTAAAGAAATTATTAAAAAAAAAAAGTTGTTTTCCCCCGTTAATTTGGAAATTGCAATAAAGAGTATTTTGTAAAAACTTCTTGTAGAATTTGAGGATTCCATAATCAGGAGGTTTAGAAACCATAAGAAGTATTTGAAACCTTTGATAAAGCCACCATAACTGGCAATATTAGTATTCTAAATGATCAAAAGTGCATCATTGATAATTAAAACTCATAATGGCTCGATGCTCTAGGAATAAAGTAGATCTCCATATTTTGCAAAGGGAGGGTGCTGAAGTGAATGAGAGCTTATATAGATCCAAGAATCTTGTCTTCCTGGACTCTCTGGCAGATTGAGAGGTGTGTCACTTAGAAAAGTTGCAGAAACAAATTCTAATAATTTAGTTTGACTTATTGTATTTCCATATTACTTTAAAAACCAATAGTTTATGCATTTTAGAAGTGAATTAAAATGTGGAAAAATACTGATTTTTAGATCCCAGTATACCTCTCAATTAAAAATATGTTTATGGGCACAGTAACTTGAAATTAGATTAGAATTTTAAGTTATACTTCAAATTATTGCTTTGAAGTTTGTTTGCTTGGAACAATAATATTCCACCTCTGTTGTCAGTGAAATGTTTTATTCAGTAGTCTCTCACTCTTTCTTTCTTTAGGCTTCTAATTATTTTCACTTTACCGAAAAAACAACAATAAAAGTTAGCATGGTGTCACTGTCATGCCCTTGTAGCTTTTGAGTCAATGAACTCAATATTTGGCAAGGATCCTTTTCCTACTCTGCAGATGGAAAATGTTTTAATTTCTGGTGCGTTCCCTGATCAAGTAGATACTTGAATGATCATCTCTTATTCCCTTGTTTCTTCGTGACTGTACAGGTCAGGAAGCTCATTTGGGAAGGCACTTTGCATTTAGTTCAAGAAGGACTCAAAAGTGGTTTTCTTCACTGCACTACTCCAGAACTCAGTTGCAGGAGGAATGTTGTTCCTGGACACGTTGGCTGTGGGTTGGCTGAATTATGTGAAATGGCAAAGCAGTTTCCAGCTGTGAATGAAAGTGACCATCAAGCTGTACATGTGCTAGATGATGAAACCTCCATTCCAGAGCAGGACCTCCTTTCGTGTGTTACAGAAAACAGCTCAGAATGTGCGAAGATAGTTGTGTTAATGGGGCAGAAGTACTTGGTGCCACCAAAAAGCAGTTTCCTTTTATCTGATATTTCATGTTTACAGCCCCTGCTGAACTGTAAGTATCTTTAAGCATTAGAATTTACCACTTCTCTCCTGCCTGAGAAGGGCAGTTAATGTCAAGATGAACATGTCAGTGAACAGATTTTAATACACAGCATCTCACTGATAGGAAATGCTGCTGCCAGTTTTCAAACTGGTATTTCCAACTTTGTGCAAGTAGGTGAGGATTTTCAAAGGGATGTTGAGTGGTTAGGAGCTCTTGTCGTGGAGGGATTATCTGTCTCCGGGAGGCACGTTTGAAAATCTGTCACAGCATTTTGCATGAAGCCCAAAATATGACGATTTGTCAGCATGTTCTGAGTCACTATCAGTATAGAAGTCATGTAAATGCATTAAATTGGGACTAGCTATGCTGCTGGGTTCCTGTCCCACAGGATGAGGCTTTAACGTAGATAAGTCCATGCTACTGCTGGGGTGGTGTTCCTGCTGTCTTGGTTTTTAGCTAGATTAGATCATGGGAGAGGGATGAGATTATGTACCTTAAAGGAGGATTCCCTTACAGATTCATCCTGTCCAGCAGCAGGGTCTATTTAGATTGGCATAAACTGATTGTGAAACCAACCCCAGTGTCCCCCCTAGAGGAGATAACAGTTTGAGAGGCTGCTGCACCCAGCTGGAGGTGAACACCACTTTAGCAAGACTATGAGTAGCAAACATGAGTTGACTTCTCAGCTGCTGCATTTCACAACTGAGAGTATTGGCTTAAGCCAAAATCAGTGGCAAGGAAGTGGTGGGATTGTAGAATTACTCCAAGACTAAATCAAAAGCTATCCAAGCCAGTATCTGCAGCCTTAATGGCTCGTGCAGAAAGGTTTAAGCTGACAACATCCAACAGTCGTCACTGTATTTCACCATTCCATTAGCTTTCAATTTGACCTTCATCATTATTATTATTAGCAGCAGCTAAGCTTTGTCAGTCTTACAGGAAAGATGTTGCCTGTGAGGAAGAGCTGGGGATTACTGGTCTAACCTCTAATCACTCGTTTTAGATTTGGTAGTTACATGTGTTTTCCTCCCTTCTACTATTCAACTTAGATATTCGCTGATTTTTAGGTTTTTTTCATTAAGATGGTATGCAGGAGGTGGAGACTTCTTATCTAAATACTACTTTTATATTTGAAGTCCAGATTTTAGCCAGGTAGCTGCTTTCAGCTTTATGAAAGAAGGAAGATCACTATTTTCTAAATCACAGCTGTGCATGTAGCAAGTTTGGATTCTCCCAGAGGTCAGAGAGCAGTCCAAGAAATTTGAGAAAATGCTTTTTAAGTAATCAACAGTGAATATTAGTATAATATCACGATTTTAGATTTTTTTTTTTGAGGATATCTACTGTTAATTTTAATTACTTTTTTCTTTTTCCCTTTCACCTGCCGAAAGAGATGTATTTCTTGCTGGTTGGGCCACTGTTAGGATAACACCTCCAATGTTAATAAAGGAAGAAGATGTAGAAAGCACGTTTAATGGAGATTAAATATTAAGCTGTTGTTCTTATTAGCTATTTAAATAATTAGCATCAGAATCAATGAAGGAACAAATATGTTCTGTGGAAACAATAAAAATTGGAGAGTCCTGTTTTTTCATGGATGTGTCCTGTATCTTCTGTCTTTTAAATAAAGTAAATCAGCTTCCCCCGTGAAAACTCTTTCAGTTCTTTTCCTCTTGTCCATTATTTTCCATTCCACACCATGGTTCTAGCTCCCTGTCTCTCTTCACCTCTAGCAGTGCAAAACACAGTTCTCCAGGGCTGGTTTGGAGCTCTGCGTGTCCCAGTTGGCCTGCTGAAAGATCCAACAGGACAGGAATCTTGTGTTCAGGGCTGCAGCCTTTCGCTCAGCTGAGTGCCTTATTACATAGCTTCTGTTGGGAAACTCAGAGAAATGTTCATCGTTGAGACTTGCACTCTGCTATCAGGTTTTTTCTGAAAGTCCCCAAGATGTTCAAAATTTCTTGGAGGGATCTGGCACAGATCACATAAATGTTCTTTCCTTAGGTAATCAGTCTAAAAATCTCTGAAGTATATGATTGTCTGAATTAAAACAAGCATGCTAGAAGCCTTTTAACTTTCTTATTTGGTAAGAACAGAAGGAAGTTGCAGCATAGTTGACTCATTAAATGTTGCCTGTATGTGGGTAGTTAAGCCTTTATCAGTTGTAACTAGTAGATTTATTTTAAAACTAATTTACTGGCTTGCTTTCTTTTTGGTAATTCCACTTCCCAGACAAGAAAAAATATGATGTAATTGTGATTGATCCACCATGGGAGAACAAGTCTGTTAAAAGGAGTAACAGGTAAATTTTATAGTAAAATCAAACTTTGTCATCTTAGCTTACAAAGGGTAATTAACATTTTAATGTACTGATGGAGTCAAAGACCAATAGAACTGTGAGACTGTAGCTTAAACTAATAAATATTTTGGCACATGCCTACCTTCAAGTCATGAAATGTCTCCAGAATTTCACTGAAGTGGCTTGGATACTTTACATACCAAATATTTGCAAGAGTAGATCTTAATCTAACTGGTGGGTGAATGTGAATCCTTTAGATTTATAAGGAAAGCCTGGAGTCAACTGTTTTGTAAGGCCCAGATCATGCAGATATTAATTTGAAATTAATAGAGTTACTGCAGTGGGCATAAAGTTAGGTAAAAATGTAACTATTTCTAGGACTAATGTCCTATTTAGAAGCTTTAGGTTTTGCTTGTTTGTTTTTAATTTGAGCTGTAGTTTGAGCTTCAGTCTGGTGGTTAGAAGAGAGAAAGTGATAATGCAGCAGTAAAATCCTCAAGTGCAATAGGAACTTTCTGAGTACTGTAGATTATGAAGTCATTAAATTAAAATTTTATGGGCTTCCTTCTCCACCAAGTAACGTCAGGTTTATGCCAGTGGAGCTCTCCTGATTACCATAGAATGGTATCCATGTTGAAAGAGGGGCAGACGAGAAAAACAGCCTTAGAACTTTCTAGAATAATGTCTACTGTAGCTTTTGAAGCTTGTTATGAAGACATAATTTGAAGATGCAGAGACTGATTGGTAGGTTTTACTTCGAAAGCCCTACAGAAACCTTTAGAAACTGAGTTAAACTCACGCAAGTGTCTTGCTTAACTATGTAAGTTACTAAAAGGACAATTGTAGTTATTTACAAGCATGAATTAGCCAGTGAGGCCCTCTTCCCCCTTCCAAAATAAAGACAAAAGGTGGAAGAGCTATCACTGCTGTTAGTTACCTTGTTGATGGCTGATCTTTGTTAAGCATTTCACCTCTGGGTTGTGAATCTTGTTTTCTCTGGGCAGTCTGATCCAGGAGGTATTTTGCGTTCTGTTCTTGTCACCTGTTTCTCACTGTTGTCCCTGTTGCATTGTATAGGGTTCCCGGGTACCCAGACAGTGGGTTTTGATTCCAGTAGGCAGTGTGCCAATGTTTTTGGTGCTGCAACATGTAGGTTCCAGGAATTGTAATTTGCTAATAGTGTAGAATAGCATAACGAGAAAAATAGTAGAGCAGGACAGAATCTGGAAAGCATACTGTATTCACCAGTGTAGCATACAGTTAGCTCAAAAATGTGCAGAACTGTTCTGAATAACCTAGAGAACTTTTACCATGAACAGTAATTTAACAATAATGAATAACTTCTGCAAATAATTGGAGAAGTCATTACTCATTTATGACCTTTTAACTTGCTAGTCAAATTAGTGTTGCCTTTGCACTTGTAATTTTCATTCAGAAGAGAGTTTGCTTATTATGAAAAGTGAAGAAAGTTACATTGACTAAAGAGCTACTTTTCACTAAATGGCTTTGTTCTGGTGTAAAGATGAGAAGATTGAATTACGTATGAATGTTCTTATATTAAACGTGGGCTTTTAGACTTCTTCAGGATTGGAATTTGTAATAATTGATTTGGGGGAATAGTAGAAATAGGTAATTAAAGGTTATGCTCAGTGAACCTCAAGTGCATAGAGTAATGATTTTATATTAGAATCCATCAGCTGTAGCCACTGGGTGTCAGTCTTGGTCCGTTTTTTAGGACTGGTGTCATCAAGAGCTAGTTCTTGAAATGTCTTAGCTGTGTAATTTCTTTATCCATTTGTGTTGCTGTACAATTTTTGTATTTGGTATATGCTAACTTGCTTTCTCACTGTATTGACATATAGATACAGCTACTTGTCTTCATGGCAAATCAAACAGATTCCTGTACCAGCACTAGCTGCTCCAGATTGTCTTGTAGTCACCTGGGTGACTAATAGACAGAAGCACTTACGTTTTGTTAAGGATGAACTTTATCCTCATTGGTCTGTGAAAACACTTGCTGAGTGGCACTGGGCAAAAGTGAGTTCTCTATTTGTTTTGTTACTTTTTAGGAAAGTGAGAGGACTTCACTGCAACACTTTATAGTCTTATAATTTGTCCACTTATTGCTATGTGCTTTTGTGTTTGGAAGGTATGGTATCATCATTATCTTCCTTTTTATCAAACAAAATGTCTCAATAAAAATACACAGTGAAAGATTTTTATGTCCAATTTTTAATTCCTTTATGTCAGATTACTAAAGCTGGAGAATTTGTATTGCCTTTGGATTCTTTACACAAAAAGCCCTATGAAATGCTTGTACTGGGAAGAGTTCAAGGAGGTGAAAAGGAAGCCTTAAGGTATGCCAGACTATTTATGGTAAATGTCTTCTTTGAGGCTGCTAGGATTCTCTTTGTATATATCACTTATTCATTATAGAATATAATGTCCCCAAATCTTCTCTTGATGTCATCTTTTGGCTGATTTTGGACCTAAAAATAGCCTTACTAACTTTGGGATGAGGGAGCGCTTTAGTGAGATTAAAGCATGGAAACCTTTGTTCCTTGTATCTGTCTGGGCTGGGAAACTGACTTAGATAAAAGCCTCATGGACAGGGCTTCCTTTGCTGACAGGTTATCTTGGACCATGAGTCCTTGGCACAGGCTGACACCATTTTGGGGATGCTGGTGTTTTTCCACCCATGAAAACGTACAGGACTTAACGTTGTTTGTATGGCTGTTGTTAACCACATTTTGTCTAAAGCCTCAGTGATTTCATAAACTGTCCTTATATATATATTATGACTGAGCAACATTTAACTTCCCTTAGACCTACCTGAAGTTTGCCTGAACATTCTGTGTGTTACTTCCCATCTGAAGTAGCTCTGTGAGAGCTACAGCATTGCATTTGGTGGTACTCATTCTCACACTTTTCTTGTTCTGATTTATACGACAGGAAATCTGAAGACGTACTTCCAGTTCCAGAGCATAAGTTAATTGTCAGCATACCCTGCAGTCTGCATTCACATAAACCCCCTCTTGCTGGTATGTTTTTGTTGATGTGTAATGTTTCTGTAGGGCATTGGACTTGGATGTCTGAAATGGTGTACCTAGAATGAGATATCTTTATATATAAAATGCCTTAATTTCCTATATGCCAAGGAATTTTGCTAAACAGGACTTTTGGTTCCTCAGCATTTCTAAAAATGTTATCAGGCACTTAAGTCCTGGTCTCTAAAATGAATATGAAAAGTAGAACTTCATGCATTATAGTGTAAATATTTTGGGTAAACACATAAAAAAAAAAGTTGCATTTTTTAAATTTGTTTTTGAGATGCTGCAGGAACAGTTTACACATACTCTATGCATGAAGTTATGCCAAATGACCTAAAGTGCCTTTAGGGGGAGAGGAACTTTGTAAATACATAAATCGGGATATCTCCTAATTAGTTAGTAAAAGCAGAAACGTCATTCTGAAATAAATGTTTTTATTTCTGCACGAGTTGCTTCCACACCAGCAGTACAGTTGTGCCTTTAAATCCAAAGCCTTAATTATTTAAAAACTGTCAACAATAGGCGTCAAATTAGGCATGCCCTCCTTGTTTCTGAGAAGTTGTATTTAATTTACTGAAACTGATGCAGTAACTCAAGCCAGCCGGTTAATGTGGGTATGAATTCAACTTTTCAGAGTTCAGACCAGAGGGTTTGGAGATTTCTGTGTGATATGTTACCTTTTGCACATTGTTCTGGAGGACTCTGACTAATTTCATCACTAGAAGGGTTTACTTGTTTTATCATTGTAACACCTAAGTGCCTTACAATGCTGTGGTAACAAACATATTTAATACCTCTCACAAAAACGGTTTCATCCTCCCCCAAGGGGAAAACTCATGATGAATCTACAGATATTCCAGGTGCATGTGGTGCTATGTACTCACATCAGAAAAGGCAGGTAGAAGAAATGCATAATGCTGTTGGAGAGGAGAGCCATCACAGTTTGCTTTGCTGACATGCTTTCCTTTTTCTGTTCCCAAGGAACTGGACAACTTCAGTTAGAAAGCTGATCAGGACAGTTGTTATACATTCAGGGAGGCTCTAAAATTTGTATTTTGGACTTGTATTTTTTAACATGTATATATATACACCTGTTCAAAAACTAGTAGAAGACACATACTTTGGTTGGTCAAAAACAAAAAAAGGGCAATTCTAGGAGGATCTTTTTTCAGTTCTGAAGGCACATCTTTAAGAATTAGGGCTACAGCAGGAAATATATGTGCTGATTTAAGCTAATGAATGGTAGGGTAGTGATTGTGAGGCAGCCACCCAGGACCTCTTCAGAAAACCTGTACTTAGCAGTACACTCAGACACAAACAGGAAACTTGTGAGATATCCAGGGGTGCAAAACAGCAGTTTGTATGTGTTACAGAGAATTCTAGTGCCAGAATGGTCCTCAGAACAATGCTTTTGCAGGGCAGAATTTAGAAACCATGTTGAACAATCCTTTATAAATTATGATTCTGAATGGGTTTTGAAAGAGATTGTCCGTGCTAATTTATATATTTCTTGAGTCTTTGCTTGAATGCTGGGGTTTGATACCATGGTGCAGTGTTTATGTTTCTGTTGAAAAGTGAATTTATTGTTCAGCAGTGTCAGTGTTTTACAAGATTTTTATGAAAATCTGTGTGCCAGTTTTGGCAGCTCCATTCACAACATAGTTACACAATGAAAAGATAGAACATAAGACAAACTAATTGCTAATGCTTTAACTTCAGTGTTGCAAAAGGGTTATCGCTTTCATGATTGGACAATATTCTCAAGTGGCCAGTAGAGAGCAGCTGAGCTACATCCTAGCGTGGTTCAGAAGAAATTTGAACAGAAGCAGAGATTTGGCAGTGGGGGAAAAGGACACTTGATGAGTCACGAACATTCTTTATGCTTTGTTTAAGTAGTAACAAAGCCAAAAATATTAGTATTTACTGATGCTGTCTGGCACTTTATTTCTTGTTACTACTGTAAAGGCTGTATATTGGTACATATGTAGCCACTTAAACTGCTATAATCAGTCATTATCTCTCTGGGGGAAGAAAAAGATGTAAATTAAAGTAAGCCATCAAAAACAGATATTTGGGTTCCTACAGTGCAGTTAACCATGAAATTGCAACTGTAGGGGTTTTTGATGATGCATGTGCTGTGTTCAATGCTTAGAGCTTTAATATGTCATTGTAAATGTACTTAAGCTTCTTTATGCAAATGAGTTAAAATGAAATTTTGTTACTCCTGGGTTTGATTCAAATAACAGCAGGTTTTCGTTCTACTTCGATTCAGTGTTGCTCTAGAAGATGTAGAAGGTATTCGGTTACACAGACAGTGTGAAGTAATGTAGAACTTCATACACCTTTTTTCCTTTTCCTGTTTTGTAGATTATTCTTGTAATAGCCATTTCTCCTCCAGTTTTTAAGTATGTACGATTACTGTGAGAAAATGAGATTGTCATATAGGAGTATGCCTAAAAACATTGAAATTAATTTTTTGGCTTTGTTCTAGCTGCTTTGCATATCTCTAGCAGAAGAATGCCATGGGAAATCATGGAAACTCGCTTCTCCTGTAGCAACCCTGGCTTGTTAGTTCATGTTGTTAAAGTGTTGGAAGTAAAAAGAAGTAAATGCCTTTTGTTTCCTATACACCTTGTGAGCCCTTACTGTTAGACTAATTGATAGGTGCATCAAAAGGTTAACTTGAAGCTCAGAAAAGACGCAGCAATGTAAAGCCATCTTTGCACTGAGTTTCAGATCTTTTTCTGGTTCTAGTCTGTTCAGGGATGAGACACACGGGGCAATAAGAACCTCTACATTGCAAACTCTTCAGAAGGGTTGCTATGAAATGAGTTCAGTCATGTGCTTTGCATGGTTCACAAATCAGACAGTGAAAAGCCGACAGTCATTTTTACTTTAGGTATCGAGTTTGCAGTGCAGAACTTGCTATTTAGGTAATGGAGGATCAAAAGATAAGGTGAAACTGTCGCTTGTTTCAAAAATCATTCCTTGTTTTGCTTATTTAAACATTTCTAGCAGAATGCATCTTCAATAGATGTTTGGGATTAAGAGTAGGCAGGTATGGCAGGTATCCTGCCTGACAGCTGGATTGCGCTTCAGAAAGAAGTGGGTTTTCTGGCAGATGAGTGTTACATCTACCAGCTGGCTTTGTGCTAGCTTTGTGTGTCCTAGGGCATAAGATGCCCAAATATGTGTGCCTGAGATGCTTTCATAGTGTTTATGACACCTTCAAGTGATAAAGAATAATCTATTTGTTGTCTGTTTAAGCTGTTTATTGTCAGTGGTATCTGTAAGCGGATAGAAGTAATTGTGTGTGATGTTTTTTTTTTTTTTTTTAATCTATTCCTATGATAGGAAAAAATATTTAATCTTCCTACTGATGTAGATCCTCTAACCTGTTTACAGAGGAAAACACTCCAGAGTGTGCGTAAGGGCTGCGAGTCAGATCCATGTGTGTTAAGATAGCCTTCTGGTGATATAAAAGCCTAACAAAGAAGCTACAATTTATAAGTTGAGTACTGACTTTTCCTATTTTAAGGAAACCAGTGTAATGAGATTTTATGCCAACAATATACAGTCACATTATTGCCCTCTTGATATGGTAATTTCCACTGAAGAGCAAGTTACTGCCTGATGTGATTATGTAAATACCAACATCCTAGCGATGAAAAATCATACTATAATGTGATCTTGAATTATATGTAATGTGTCTCCATTTAAAAAAAAAAACCAAACAAAAACAAAACCTCTGAATTTAAAAAAAGACCCTCTATCTGACAGCAGAAGAGGGGAAGATTCCTGGGACTTCCTTTTTAAATTCTATAACCAAATCGACTGAAAGATTGGCACAAGTTTCCTGCTTCTGCTGAACTGACCTGTTTTTTTGGCTACCTCTTTTTTGCTTTCTGATGAACCAGTCTTTGAGGTTGGTTCAATCTCCTAAGTGTGCTTTTAAAATTTGTTCTCTTAGGCATGGAAGTTTTTTGATGCTTAGTAAAACTGCTTTTGATTACTGGACTTAGTGCTGTGATATTTTTAATCTACACATTTTAAGAACAAACGTCAACATTACTAATGTGCTCTTAATGAAATTTTGTCACCTAAATAATTGCTTCCTCTACTTAAAAGCCTATATAAAGCATAAAATGCTTATATTTTGTTTTTATATGGAGAGGGGAAGAGTCATATAAAACCTGGCTCTGCAGTAAGCTCTGTATGGTCTTATGCTCATTAGGGTCAAAAACATATCCTACAGATGTCAGGATCTGCTCAAAGAGAGCTTATTCAAAGCTTTGGAGCTTTGCTTTACACAGTCTCTCCCTTCTCTTCTGTGGAAAATGTGCAACCTCCTGCCACGTGGGCTGTCTTAGATGATCAAGAGAATAGATTTTTGGAAGACCTGTGATAAAACCATAGAATGGTTTGGGTTGGGAGGGACCTTTACAGACCATCTAAACCACCCCTCCTGCAATGAGCAGGGACATATTCAACTACACCAGATTCTTAGAGCCCTATTCAACATAATGTTGAATATTTCAAAGGGTGGGGCATCTACCACCTCTCTGGGCAACCTGTGCCAGTGTTTCACCACTCTCATTGTAAAGAATTTCTTCCTTATATCCTATCTGAATCTGCTCTACCGAAAAAGTCCATCCCCATCTTTCTTATCAGCCCCCTTTAAGTACTGAAAGGCTGCTATAAGGTCTCTCCGGAGCCTTCTCTTCTCCAGGCTGAACAGCCCCAACTCTCTCAGCCTGTCCTCACAGGAGAGGTGTTCCACCCTGCTGATCATGTTGGCAGCAAATTGTGCACAAGAAAGCCTTAACCAAATAGAGCATGGAAAAAGAACAATAACATTTACCACATTTTTTTTATATGGTGGGTTTGAAAAATGGTATAAAAGCAGCTCCTCATAAGTGGTGTCTAATTAGATAAACTCCCATGATACCAAACAGCAGTGTTCATTGCAGCAAGTTTTCTGTCAGAATGTACATTTTCCTCTAAACCTCCCAGACTTCTCTGCAAATGTTAGATTTGTTTAAACTTTTTAGCTTGCCTCTAAAAGAAGCAGGTTTTTAAAATAAGATTCCTGCTGGTAGCAGTATTTTTTAGATTAAAAGCTGCCTTGATGATAACCCATCTGAGACATTCATTTGACATTTGTTAAAGATTGAGGGAAGGAGAATAGATTTTATATGCCATGCCAAAATACAAGAAAGTCTGGAAACACCCATTACAAAATACTTATGAAAAAGTTTTGAAGAGATTGAAGCTTTGGAAGAGGTGATCATGTAGGTAGGAAATGCATCTGGGGTTGGTTAACACTCTCTAAAAAGTGAAGTGGGTGCTCATCTTTCTGCAGCAGGAGCAATCCATGACAGGATCAGCTGGGGTCTCACCCAGGAAGCCTATGACTGACAAACTTGATGCAAAAAGTCAGAACTTGGGATTGCACCAAAAAAAAAGCATTCCCTCTCATGTTTGATGTATGCTGATTGGATATATTTTTGCTTTCTGCAATGATCATATCTGAAGAGACTGAGTCAAGCAACATAACGTTGGATTTATGATCTGTATTTTTAAGCTGCAGAAATTCAGAAATCACTGGGAGATCTGAATAAAAATGGAAAAGGAAATGGTTTCATAGCTTTTGTTCTTTTTGTCCTCGGCAACAAAAATTTAAACTCAACATGTTAATTTTTAATATAGATTTTTTTCAGTCTTTCTGCCTCCTTTGTGTTGGGCACTCCGTAAGCCTTTGCTTTTTCTCATGCATGTTTTTATAAGTAATATCTTTGTAGCTATTTCTTGAAACCTAGTTAAGAATTTGTTTGACTGAGCCACAAACTAAATGGCTCTGTATGACAAGTAACATGTTTAACAATAAACTGTTTGCAACAATACTCTTCAGGAAATGCAAGATCTTTTTCTGCCACTCCCAAGAATACCAGTTGTAAGCAGTGACACAATTGGTATTGATGACAGGCATCTATTGGTTTCTGTTTAAGTAGTAAAAACGCCCAAATGTAGAAGAAATTTGAGGTTTATGTTACTGAATGAAAGAATGCAGTTATAAATATTTCTTCAGTTGCCAAGTTGGTATTGGGGGAAAAAAAAAGTTCCTGCATTTTTATGGCTGTTTTAGTGCTATGCTTATTTAACTGGCATTTCTTATTTTACCTTTTAAAAGTTGTAATCAAAAAATGTTTTTATCGCCTTTAAGATGCAGAGGAAAAGTGTGTGATCTTAATTAAGGAAAGGTTTATTTATTTGTTTATTTTTAGAAATGTTGCCCTGTGTTACAGGAATGAAGTGAGTCTTTAGGAGGTGTTTGGTTGATATTAGTGAAAAATTCAGAACTAATCTATGTAGAGGCTGAAATAAATCCTCATTCTCTTTCTCTAAATGAAAACCAATAAATCAAGACTACTGAAGGCCTTGACAGTATTGTTCAGAATCTCAAGGGCGCTTACTTAAAATGGCTTTCTCACTATAAATAGTCCAGCTGTTTGATGAAACCCCTGAAATTAATTTGCTGCGTCTCTCTTTTTTAATGAAACATTCCAGTTTTCACCCACTAGCAGCACAGGGGAAATTTTATTTGTTTACTATTGTGATTTTTACCTTTGTCCTTTCTCACTGTTGTTATCTTCTTTTTTTTTTTCCTCTTGCACAGATGTTCTGGCAGAGTTTATCAAGCCAGATGTGGAATGCTTGGAGTTGTTTGCTCGCAGCCTACAGCCTGGCTGGACCAGCTGGGGAAATGAGGTTTTGAAGTTCCAGCACATTGATTATTTCACTCTTCTGCAGAATGCAAACTGAGTTGGGTCTGGTAGCTTAATTCTGAAATTCCGCATTTTCCCAGCAGACTTGCAAACTTCCGTTTATTACTGATGGTGGACTCAGAATGTAACAGAAATAAAACCAATTGCACTTGGGTTAAAATTCTTGAAGCAACAGGAGATCTGTTTAATGGTATCTCTGTTTGTACAAGCTGTTCCTTTGTTTTGATTATCTTGAAATAAATACTGATGTTAACGTGTAAGTCCATCCCTGTTTTTCAAACCTCATGAACAGAAAGATATTTTCAAGTATTCTCACTGCAGCTGTCGTAACTGAGCGTCATAAGTACTACAGTATTGTGCTTGTATTGTTTTTAAAGAATGATAATGTATTATTTTTAAAGAGTGGCAATGGAAGTAAAGAGTTCTGAATTACATAGGTTTCCTTAAAGATTGTTTTTTGCAAAGCAGTGGATTTTGACCTAAAATAATAATGAAGGTAGTGTATCTTCCTGCATGTTTAGAGCTGTCTGTACCTCAGAGGAAGCAAAAGGAGCCGTGCTGGTGTTAATTGGCAAATTAATTGTTGAATGACTGCATTCTCTGTAAAATTTCACTTAAAAATGGTCAGTAATTCCCTCTTTCAGTATATGGTGTTAATTCTTTAATACATTGTAAATGATCTGTCTCAACATCTTACAAATTCTGCATATGAAGCTGTTAGTTTTAACTGAACTTTTAACAGAATATAAGTATTTTAAAAATTCTTTCCTTATGTTGTTGGACCATTAAAAAAGCAATGCCAGTGAGCTGTATTTTTCAGCTAGCATAAAAATGATCTTTTTTTTAAGAATGGTACACTTTGTGTCCTTTGCTGCCCTTAGATTTTCTTTGAAAAATAAAAAAAAAAAGGAGACTTAATGAGGCCTCTGCCACTTACTCATTTGCAGTAGTGGAGGCACAGCTGCTGTGCAAAGCTGATTTTCCTGATGGCAAGCTCCTGAGGTCTGACTATAAGGTGGGACAAAATGCATTGCATGCGTTTGTTACATTCATTTCTCTTTTGGTAGTCTGAGCTGTGAGGTTTTTAAATTAAACTTTGAATGTTAGCATATTGTTTTTAAATAATTTTGTAATAAAAATTTAAACAAAAACTTGTCAGTGTCTGATTTGCAGACCTAGTTTCTATATTACTGTTCAATTTCATGCTTTGCAAGTTAAAGAAGTGGAGTTAACAAAACAAGGAAAATACTTTTTTCTTTTCACTACCCTGAGTTAAACATATACTCAAAATAAGGAAATAATGTAACAGTGAAGGTAGTTACAAGGCAAAACCATTCTTGCTGCATGATTTTACTTAGCTTACATTTTAAACTGTATGTAAGCAACCTTACCTACAACTATAAGGGACAAGAATGTTCTTTATTTGCTTTCAGTTTTACAAGACATTCCCTACATGGAGCTCCTGAGTTCCCAGGCACAATTCTCCTCCCAGGGTGGTCTCATCCAGTACTAAATGAGTGTAAGAGACTCAAGTACGGAATAAATCATAACTGCTGTACATATCTTGGTTTTTTTTGTACTCTGTGAAACAGCACAAAAAATGATGATATTGTCTGTTCCACATTCACTGCTGTGAATGGCTCTAGACTATCTTTTAATTGCAAATAAAGGGATGAACAATCTTAGAGATCATGAAACTACCTTTCTCCTCCTTGGAGCTAGGCAGCAGAACCCTTCTAAGGGAATAACCTTCTTCAAGCTGTTTAAGATTTGATGACCTATTTAGTCTGTCTTTTCTGCAGAGTCCCTTAGCAAGTCCCAGCCCTGTAGCTCTTCCTCTGTCTTCTGAGCTGCTGGGCTCAGAAGCTGAGCAGCTAATTCCTGCAGCTGGGAATTCAGCCTCCTGAGTGTGGCTTGTATGTAGACGGCATGTGCAGGCAGGCTCTAAGCTTTTCAGACTGGAAATCAAAAGTTGAAGACTGGAGTCTAAATAATACCTGATCCTGTCGTAGTTACAAAATTGTTCCTTGGACAGCTGTTTTCTCTGGTGCTTTTCCAGCGCTCTGGCTGTGAATAAAACCTTGTGAATGTGACAGAAGTGGCATTCTACATCTGCAGCCAGCCGGAAGCTACTGGCTTTTCTAGGGAGGAGGGTCAATATATTTCAGTTTGTTGCTAACTCAGAGAACTCATGGTGGTATTAGCAGTTTATAGTTTCAGGGTCATCTTTAAAACACAATTTTTGGCCTGTTATGCTTAATTAATAATTTAAATAGCCTCTTACACTTTTCTAGCTGTCCGAAATCCCAGCTGTCACTAACCAGCCATCAGCTCTTTCAGTGTCAGTCAGATGATTCCTCTGAGGCAGCATCTGAAGCGTACTGAAAAATCAGTGACAACTGAAGCCAGCTAAGATAAAAGGACAATTTAAGATCCAATTTCCTGATATAAAAGAATAGTATTATTTACATCCATTGCTCTGTATTGCTTTTGTGGTGGAAAGATGCCCTCTGTGGTGCCAAGCCTTGTATAAAAAAAAAAACAGCTGTGAAGAGTTTACAAACTTGCTGGTGAGAAATGAAAGAACGAGGGGAGAAGATAAGGATGGAGGAATACAGGATAGTAATGAGATGTTGAGGTGAATATGGTAAATAGCAGAATACATGTTATGCACATCTCCAGTGTTCCTAAGAAATGATAGGGGTTTTCCCCCCCATTTTTAAAGAGATTTTCTCTTCTGTTTTGATATGTTAAAATTCACACATTCCAAGGAGAAAATAGGTGAAGTGTGTGTTTTACTAACAACAATGACGAAAGAGAAGGGTTTTTTTCAGTTCAAAATTCTTTGTTTGGCTGTTTGGTGAAGTAAGAACTGTGATTGCTCAAGAATTTCAGCGAGTACTTTATTTGGTACATCTGCTGTTATTTTAGCAGGAAAATGATAAAATTCTTTGGCTAGGTGTTCTCTACTACTGAAGGGCTTTTAAAATCATGTCTTCTAGCAAAAAAATCTCAGTTCATAAAGCAATAAGAAGTAATTGTAAGCTGCTCCTATATGTAGACTACATCAAGTGTCATAATCAAACTTTTGTGAAGCTTCAGGTTTGAGTATAATTTCGAAATGTCAAATTAGCATGTGACCTTTACTTGTATTTTTAAAGTTTTATAAAGTAAAAAGAATTATACCAGTAAGATATGTTTTAGGAATAGTGATTGCTAGGCGTAAACTCCTGTGGAAACAGGAAAGTTTCTTTTGCAAGATTAAATGTTATTTAAAAAGTGAAGTAAGTGAGCAGCTCTTACCTCTTTATAGGATTCTGCTCAGGTAGGTGTCAGCAGCAGTAAAGATTTGACTTTGAAAATTTATTTCTAAACTATGTAGACGATGACAAAATAACAAAAGGAAAATGCTACTGTGCCTCGAGAATTGTGTTCATTAACCTCAAGATACCATTTGAGATTTATCTACTGCTTGCTTTGGGATGAACACAACGGTAAGGGAATGGAAGATGGCTGGAGAATAGCCAAGGGATAAAGTTTGTTCAAGTTGCTGAAAGAAGTCTTGCGGTGTCCAAGCTGGCAGGTGTTTTCCGAATGGTCTGATGGTCTAGTGGAGCTTGCTTGACTTAACAACTTCTACCACTGTAACGTGTTTGGGCTGCAGTGACTAAGAGCGTCCTTGTGTGGCAGCACATTGCTGTCCCATGCTCTTCAGCCCTTACCTGGACGGGGATTGCTCTTTGCGGAGAACATGGCTGCAGAAGGAAGCTGCTCTTTCACAGAGCTGATATCTAAACCTGAAGACCTAAAAAATGCTTCTCTGATCTAGCTGTGTGCCCTGGATACACCTGGACTCCATAGGAAGGACTCCCAGGATCAGCAGAAGCCCCACTGTGCTTTGGTCAGGGTTGGTGTGGGTAGAAGAGATGCATGCTATGACCTAGCGTGATTTAAGGGCTCTGCCGTTACAGGACACAACATCATATAGTCCCTTCCCTAAAATGACTAGGTGTTTTCCATTAGAGCTGATAGTCGAATGCTGACGTTAATTCAGGAATAGTGGAAAGTTAGAAAAAACAACCAGGAAGAGAAAAAATAAAGGTATGGCCTTTGCCTTGCTAGGGACAAAATCTGCTTTGTTGCGTTGTCAAAGCTTGAGCCTGCAGTTGTCAAACAGTTAAAAATTGCCGTGCTGGGAGGAGTGAGTAGAGATTTTGGTTGTCAGAAGCAACTTGCATGGACCAGCCTAACTAGAGACCTTTTGCAGAGGATATTCCAGCAAGACAGTCATCCTAAATAAATTGGGTCTTACAGGTTGTTCCCAAGGAGCTTCATACCGGACAGTATGATGGAAGTCGTCTCGCCCAGAAAGCTGCTTCTATGGCTCAACCACAAGTGCTCTTTTCTGCTGGAGAAGGCATCTTGGGTACTCCAAACTAAATGGTGGTCACCTGAGAACAGATATAATCCTGTTTGTGGTCCGGTGGTCACAAGTGGGAGGACATGGCAACAGATGCTAAGTCTATGGCCTGGTTTGAGAGAAGAGCATTTGTAAAGCTGTGATCGGACAGCACTGGGGAGTGACTGGTCTGCCAGTATTATGTGGGGAGAATTGCGTGGGTGTACGTGTATTTGTGTGTAAGTGCAATGCTGCTCTGTTGGAGTAGTGTGAATCAGGAATATACGGTCCTTTGAATAAGAACCAGAGTTGTGCATTGCTAGACATTTAATACCTTTGCATTTTTACTTGTCAGTGCCCTAATGTTACTAATTTATGGGGAAAAAGTACTTTTTATTTGGTTAGAGATGCCCTGATAATGCACACTGTTTAAAAGTGTGCCCCAAGGACTGCATGATAGATATGTTTTTGCTTGGTGTTTTTTCGAAGGCCAAACATTGACAGATAAATGAACAGCAGAGCAGCTGCCATGGTGGGTTCCCGTGGCCCTGGCCACATCTGAACAGCTCAGGAAGCATGCAGAGGGCTGGGCAGATGGGTGGCTTCACTGGTCCCACAGCAGCTTCGATTCGCCTTAGCATCACTAAAATGCCATCAAAGCAGCTCTGACTAGGCTGGGTCACCTTGCTGGGCCTAGCTATGAGGATTTTCGTTGCTGGCGTAAAGGACATGAGGCCACCACCTCATCAGGGTGGTTCTTTGGGTGGATTGATAATTTTCTAAAAAAAATTTATTCTCACTTGCAAACATTTTTTACTAAACTTTCTGAACTCCGATGGTGTGCTTCAGAGCCTGGGCTTTCAGCTTTGGATCTGCGCCTTCCATGTGGGCTATCCTGGGATTGAAGATTTATGGGCCTTGCTCTGTGGGGCTGAGACCCAAAATGCTCAGGGTTTCGAAGCATCCTCTCCTGGAAGTACTCTGGCTGCCAGACTGCAGGTGGTCCTCCTCAGTGGTCCTCCCTCACGGCTTTTTGGCTTTTTGGCTCCCTATCAGTCCTATGAGCAGAAGTGCTGGGATGCACCATTGACACTGGGGTCTTGGCACTGGAATCCCAGTGTTGTTTCTGTAAGAAAAGTGGCGTTTTCAATCTTTTCCCTATAATAAGAACATTTGAAATTTCTGTTACTCGTTTCAGAACATTTACACATTTTAGTTAGTAGTTGCCATTTACTGAAGACAAAATAAGTCTGACTTTCCATAAGCTCTGGTTATTGCTGTTTGTTCTTCTTCCTTTTTGCTTTTCCATCTTCTGTTTTGCAACTGATTTGCTTCAATCAAAAATCCATTTACACACATCAGTAACTTTATTTTTGTTATATCAGAGTGTCATTGGTGTTACTGGAATTGCCTTGGATTTCGTGGAACTGTTGGGAAGGCTTAGCCATAAAATTGTGTGGTTTAGGAAAACCCGATTTCAATTGATTTGTTACCTGTTCACACAAACAACTGTGCATTGCAGAGTGTAACATGGGGTTGGAAACAAGTACCTGGAGGTGAGGGAAGAAAGGGGCTGCTTAGTAAACGCGAGCAACAACATCATTGAATGTGCAACCACAGCCGTCCCGAGGCATCTGAAGTACCACATGGCCACAGTCCTGCAGCTGAGGACTTGAAATTGTGGACGTAGCTGGAAATTGGCTGCTGTCACAAGGACATAAAAATATACAAGCCACGTGAGAGAAAGCTGTGATTTCTCCAATAGTTGCTGTGTTGCCTAATTTGTAGGAATGAGGATAGAAAAGAATCAGCAGTAAATAAGATAAACAGAACAACAGTACCGTAGAAGGTTTGTTTTCCACAACTGGAATTTTATTTTTCAGTTTTCTGGTGCTACGTGTTTGATAATAAAAAGACCAAAGTGAGGCCTCATTTGATGACCTTAATGGAAATAACAGCCCTGCCTCTGAATATAGGTGACTTTTTTTCAGAATAGCTAGGGAGATAGTATTCATGGTTAATGTACTACTGATAAAATGCTATGAAGGCAAATATTTGAGTAAGATTTTTTCTCCTGACATTCAATATACGGTGGCACGCCTTCCTTTTTCCCCTGTTGTCAAGTAAATTGTCTTAAAATAAAATAGCAATATTGCTGATGGCTAGTTGGAATATTTGGCATCCTTATTCAGTTTTCCTTTACTTCTGTAGAAGCCAAACAACTTCTGCTGAAGGAAATGGAGGTTGACATTCTTGTTTTGTCTATAACTTTGCTGCTATTTGCCTTGGATTAAACCTCGTGGAGCTGACAGTACTGTAAGCACCCGGAAACAGTAGGATATTCCTCACCCTGGCACGTCTTAGACCTCCTTTTTTTTCCATTCTCTTTCCCTCCTTAAACAGCAACTCTTTAACAGTTAATGTGTAAGAAAATGAGGGACTACAAAGAGGAAGTAACAAAGTGGAAACCAATGCCCAAAATGCAGTGGAATAATAAGAAGAGAATTGTACACTTTCGTAGTCTAGTCTGCAGCCAGTGGCACTGCAATGCTCATGGCTGTCTAACCCACCATTGTGGACTAGCTCATAAAGTCTTTTGCAACTTTACAATCTGTAATGATCCATCTCTCAGCCTTTTTGGAGATGGTAGCATTTTTCAACATGGAAGAGTGAGGGCAGTTCCGCTGGCCAGCATCGTTCACACAGTGGACATTGCATACTGCTGGTACAGGTCAGCTGCAGAAAGTACAAAAATCTGAATTTCGTTTCTGACCTTTTTTCCCCTATCATATTTTCCTTTTTTAAAAACTATTTTGCTTAAAGAAGGATCCATGTAAACAATTGTGTTATTCACGCAAATTGCAAGACAAGGGTTGCAAAGAGAAAAATGTCATAGTTTTCTTGTCTGCATAAAGGAGTCAGAAATTATTATATATAAGTTAGAAACTGAAAGAACTGCTAATAATGTAATAGGCTAAAAATATCAGCAACTCAGGTCATGATTTTACAGGATCATTAACTGAAGTTTGAAGCTGAATTTTACTGTTTTATTTAATAATATTGTCTTGTAACAGTTATATGCTGTTAATTCAGGAGACAGCTTATTGAAAATATTTTTATGACACTCTTACTGCCCTCAAACTGTTCAATATGTGGTTTTAACTATGTGACCTTTGTGTATTTCCTTGCTTTGTGCACTCCAAAAGTTAGGCTGAGTTCAGAAAGGAAGTATGTGTCTTTTTCTGAGGTTCATGGTTCATCTATTGGTTCATATGACTTCAAAGAAACACTTCTGACATAGAAATGACATTTTCCCCCATCAAAGTGACGCAGTCAAAACTTCCATCTAAAATTTTATGAGGCCTACAGCCTAACTCATTAAAAAAACCCGAGAGGGTTTAGATTACAAAGAGCTATTTCTGACCAACTAATGGGCAGGCAAAGTTACAAGGTTTTCTAGATTTCTAATAAGGTCACAGAAATGCAGAACATAGACGGAATCTAAATATTACTACAATTTTCACTGCATGGTGCAACTCGCATATATATTATTTTTTGGTCCTGTGATCTTCAAGGTTAATTGTGAGAACCCTCAAGGTAAAAAATGCCACAGGAAGCAACAATGTTAGCGTTCCCCCTAACATTATAGGAGGAAACTTTCTGTTTTTATAGTGCTGAAAAGCCTCATTTACAAAGACTGGTAACTATCTTACACAACAATTTCATTTTGTTGATATAATCATGGCTTTGTATAGCCATTTACATAATAACATTATAGGTTTGTAAGAGAAACAGGATTATATTATTCCATAACAAAGTTACTGAGGTTCTGGTATTGTACCAGGACTCTACTTTTACATATGATTTTCTTGAGAATGCTATTTAAAGGAAATGATTTACCCATTATCACACTGCTCTTTTTGAGGTCTTCAGTAGACTTTCAAAGCCGAGGCCTTTTACTAGCTGTCTGCTGGTGATAGTTGGCAATTTCACTCCAAATCACTATGGTGAACAAACTTTTCTTTTAAATTAGTAACTTATCTATTCTTGTCCCCTGCACACATGTATGAGAAAGGGAAGCCAAATAAAACTGGATATCTGGCTTTGTCACACCTATTTCTTTACAGAAGGATTTGACTATTTTCCAAAGCGGTGTGTGCAAAAGAAGAAGATATCCTGCAAATTTGGAGAGGAATGATGGGCAGTGAATAGTGATCAGGCAGTGGGACTGGTCCTCTCCATGGGGGATGTGCTTCCTTGTAGTTGATCCTTCTGCAGCGGTGAGTAGTCTGCTTGGAGAGCTTGAGTCAATAACAAGGGGCTCCCTTAAAAGGAAGACTTACTTCTGAGTTTTTATTTTTCAGGGATAAATCTTTGATGGAAATCTAAAGAAGTCTCTGAGTTTTCGAGATCTGTTCATTATGCAAAGCCTCTTTGCATGACAGTAGTAGCAAAAGCAAGCGAAAATAAATCCAAATGCACTGGTAGAGTTAAGACTCCCTTTGAAGCCTGGAGATGTGAGATGGTATCTGTTGTCTTCATCATTTTTTACTGTCTAGCCGTTTATGAAATGCTTACCTACTGAAGATGTAATAGTTTTCATTTAAAATCTTGGTAGTAGATATTTAGTCTGAGACAAGCTGTGACACTTAAGTATTTCCTGCTTTGATGAACCAGATGATGAAATAATCTAAATAGTCACCTCATGAGAAGCAGTCAGAAGTATGATAGCTTTCCTATTTAAGAATCAATAAAATGGCAAGATGGTAAAATCTGTCAGGGCATCTGTAACATGAATGTTTTATTATGAAAAAATGGAAGCTTCGTACAGATCTGATTACAGAGGATTACTTATCTTCCTTTGAAATAGGAAGATAATTATCCTTTTGCATACTCTGTGTGTGTGTTTGTGAAAGAAGGGGATACGTAAGATTTACAAATGCAAGTATTTACTTTTCTTTCTCCCAGTGGGTACTGTAGGTGATGACTTCACTGTTGCACGACCTTTATTCTTTCTCATCTTTCTGCATAGCAGTTCTTTGAAGTACATGTGACACTGTCAGCTGGTATGAACTTAGGAAGCTTCAGTGAAGTTGATGAAATTGTGCTAGTTTACATGAGCAAAGCTGTAGCCCTTTGCCTGACAGTTCCTGGTGTCCACTTTCCTCATCATTGATGGTCCCTTCTGTGAATTTCGCAGCTTATTCGGACCGTAGAAAACAACAGACAGCTCCCTATATGGCAGGCGTAGTATTTTCTAAACCATCTGTGAGTATTTTTTGACTCATCTTTTTCCATGTGACCCCAGCCTTTTTACTCACTGCATCAGAAGCAGCTCCTTCCATGTCTTGCAGGAGAATCAAGCCAAACCGTAGTTACAGGCTGCATGTGTTTATGCTTAATCCTTTGCCTTGAAGGAGCTGAGCTGCTGCTAGCAGTTAAGGGTATTTGCAGTTAACTGTCTTGTGAATATTGCAACTTTGTGTTATAATCTGTATTTGTACCCCACCTCTTGTAGAAATGAGCTACAGCTGCTCATGCTATCTAACATTTTTAACATCTTTTATATCTTTTAATGACCCTTAGAAACATCACAGACCACAGTTTTAGAAATACTGAGCTAAGTATCTCACAATTCTTTCTTCGAAGTCACATGGTCTGTTGGAGCTATGCTCTCTCTTTTATGGTAACACTTTCACCTGCAGACATTCCCTTTTATCTACTTGTCCTAGTATAGCTTGTTCATGTTGAGATATAAATCTGTTCAGATTGAAAAAGACCAAATATTTCAGGAAGCTTTCTAAAAGCAGCCGAAGCATTTATTTACTTTGGTTACAAATATTCCAGCTCTACCTAACAGAATTCTATGTCTGGGGAGAGCTTAATATCATACACAGATCTCCCGCTGGATGGGGATCTTCAGTGTATCATTTGTGAGCAGGAAGTTTCTTCTTTGACATTTACAGTTGCTGTTGCCGTTTCTTATCTTCTAAAGTTTCCAGGCACTGAGTCTTCCAGGAGGGCGTGAGCCGTCTCAGGCTGAGGCTCACTCGTCTCCTCTGGGAAGTTGTTTTGCTGTTTTGAATACCTCAGCTATTCATGAAAAGGCAGTGCGACTTTGCTAGCTCTGAAGAGTACATCTGTCTCACTGACTCACCACAGAGATGCTGAAAACAAATATACTCACCAGCCCCGGTGCTTGTTTTTTTGGCTATTTCATGCAGCTGGAAGGACAAAAGTAAGCCTTCTCAGGAAGGGCTTTGGGCAGATGGGTCAGGGTGGCGGAGGCACTCAGCCAGGACAGCAGCTCAATGGGAGCAAGAGCTGGACTGCTGCATCATCAGGATCACGAGGGGACCATGCACTTAACTGTCACGAGTGGGGCCAGATGGAATCTCTAGCACCTAGCAGAAGAAAGAGAATTGTAGAGTACGATTAACAGGGACTCTAGGAAGAATTGACTGGTAGCATGCAATGAGGGAGCTTTTATAAGGATCTCCAAGAAAAAAAGTAAGAAGTCTGCATAAAGTCTGAATTCCAAAATAAAGGGTCAGTATAAAGGTTAGGATTCCTGGTGCAAACTTGTAACGCATGCCAAGCTTGGGTTAAAGAAGGAAGCCTCCACTGCTAACCTTTAAAATATTTAATGAACCTTTCATGTATTTCCTGAAAATTTTACCTACGACGTAGGTTCTGTTTAGCTTGTGTGGTCTGAGCTAATTTCTGAGTTATTTTCTCCTCCCAGTTTATGATGGAAGTATACTCAGCCATGCATGATGCAAAACACTGAGCCATGTATAATGGAAAATATTGGAAAGGCATCCCAGGCCTTCAGCTGTTGTTTTAAAAAGCCACCTTTCGCATGCTCATTACTAAGAGGCTCAGAGTCAAGTGTGCTAAGTCACTCTTCTGGTGTACTTACTTCATCTTTGGAAGCATGATTGTAGGTGAAGAATGAAAACGGAAGGTCCAGAAAAAAACAGGAAAAGCAGAAGGGAAGGTTTCAAAACACTGCAGTGAAGATAATGTCTAAAATAATGTATTTTAAAGGGACAGCATTCTATTAGACAGTGTTATGGTACATTGCGGTGGTCACAGTAATTGGTCTCATGTCATGCTAGACCTAGATTTGCTTGAGATCTATTTACACTTTCACGTGATTCTGAATGCCACAAAACATAGTCATCTGACTTGACAATCCAGCTGAGACAAGAGTATTGTATTTCTGCAGCTCTAAACTATAAAAATGCTTAATAGGTACAATTGGTACTTCCTCAGCCAATTACTAGAACAGAATAATACTTTGAGAACTTTATTTTGCTTAACAGGTAATATAGCCATCAGTCACTCATTGCCAGTCTAAGCTTATATTTACAGTGTGCATAGGTTTTTATATTTGCTCAGTATCTGGGAGAGGTTTTGTCTTTCCAGACAACCAAGATGGATAGGCAGTCTATTATTGTTCAGTTCTAATCTGGCTATCGCTTACAACAACAACAAAAAGATCACAGCAGGGAAACCAGTCCACAATTGCATGAAAGAAGACATACTTGTTACCAAATGAACTGAAAGCAGATCCAGATGTCACTGCCCGTTCTTTTACTGTGTGCTCGAGACGAGTATCAATGGCCTTGTCTTACCTAGCATGTTCCTCTAAAAACCCTCTGTTGTGGCAAAGCTGGCTGTCAACTGAAAAAAAGGAGCAAATACTGAAAACCACTGATGGTGGCACTAGAGGCCTATCCCTCTATTCTCCTCCCCAGAAAGCTAATAAAGAACATCAAAAATAGATGTTATCAGGCCATCAAGAATTAACAACATGCAGCAGATGGTAACACCTACCCTTTGCTATATATCTAATTTTAGCCCAGACTATTTACCTGCAAGTTGTGGCAAAGGTTAAGGAATCCAACACTGAGGAGTGGGAAGCGAGTAGAGGCAGGAGGGAGTGAAGAGGTTCTCTCTCACTTTTGACCCTGTTTTAGGTTATCATTTTAATCAGCAGCTTTGCACACCGTGATTACTCTCAGTGAAATGAAAGAAGGTGATTCTTTCAACCCCAAACTATCAACTGGTAGTTAGAAACTACAGCCCTCAATATCTGTGACATACCCAAGAACTTGGAGATACATTTTATGGCTGAAATTGAACCATCTCTCTGGCGGTGTTATCAGACGTGTGGTGTTACATCTCCTCCTGCCCCCCCCCCCCC
>Ga0065711_1030352_pt1 | contig 32751 bp, 16 predicted proteins | sample Hoacrofraction12_FD_59098 | JGI IMG/M metagenome (GOLD analysis project Ga0065711, IMG submission 59098) | Hoatzin crop microbial communities from Cojedes, Venezuela - Epithelial fraction 12 v2 (version 2) | ecosystem: Host-associated > Birds > Digestive system > Esophagus > Crop | place...
GCTCTTCATCCTTCTTGAACTGGGGAGCCCAGAACTGGACACAGTACTCCAGATGAGGCCTCACCAGGGCAGTGTAGAGGGGAAGGAGAACCTCCCTTGTCCTGCTGGCCACACTCTTCTTGATGCAAAAAAATGAGAGAGAGGTTGTTACAATTCAGGGAGGCCATTGCTGTATATTACCTCACCTTTATTTTTATTTTAATTTTAGAATATGCAGTCAGATTTTTGCAATCGTTGCTCAGGAAAAAATATGACGGGCTTTCCAAGTCACTACTCTGGTCCCTAAAGGCTCTGTAAAATGTCATGAAAACACAAAATTCGCTTTTCAGGAAGTTTTTGCAAGTGCAGTCCTGATACTGATTGCAGCACAGATTGCCTTTGTTCTGGTAAGGGATATTGGAAAAGTTTGTTGCCATTTGTCTCACTAGCAATTAAATGTTATCGGCTTCTTCCTTTGACTTTCAGATTTAGCTAGTCGGTAAGAACCTTCTGATGTTGACCATGGCTGAGGATTCTCCACTGCTGTAATGCCATTGATGTGGCAGTACCTGTTCTCTGTTATAGACTGCTGTTGTTATGGTGCACTCTGAATTCTGTCCCTGTTGTTTTGGGTTTTCTTGGTTCGCGTTCATAATTATGGCAAAGCACTGGACATAAAACTTGGTCTTCTGTAAAGCAGCTAACATTGTACTCTTGGGGAGGGGCAAGGAAAAAAAACAAAACCCAAAACAATCAAAAATCCCCTCCAAACCACCGAAAGACTGAACTAGTAAAATGTCAAGAAAGAACAGTTCGCGTAGGCCAGTAGCATTTTCCTGGTTAATTTTGGCTGGGTGAAGTGGAAGGAAGGGAGTACAGTTTGCTGGGGGGAGGGGAGAGTTCTCATAGCGCATGCAAAGAAGAAATAGATTATACATGTACCACAGATTCAAATTACTGGGACAGCCTATCAGCAGCAGAGGCATAGGGAAGGTATGTTTTATTTCATTATGTTGCTAAAGGGCCTGAAAAAGGAGATAGACATCATCGAGAAATCCTTGTGAAGCAATTGCACATGTAGGTGTCTTCTGGTTCCAGTCCTAAGAGCAGATAGTCATCAAACCACCCACCCTGCTGCACAGCCTGGACAGGGATTGAAGGGGAAAAAGAGCATTCTGGACCACGTGACAATCCATAGGGTTACCTAGGAAAAATCAAATTTACCTAATTCAACCAGTGATAATGAAGACAAAATAAAGTATGAGGGACGTAACTACAGATTCTAAGTGTCACATGAAAATCCTGAAGGAAAGAAAGAGTGTTTAGCTGAACTGGGGGAGAAAGAAATAAAAAGTCAATAATCAGTGAAATATTTCAATATTAATTGCTGCTTATGCCCTCTTTTCTAATTGTCTTGCTGTCATAACCATGATTCCTTCTTGCCTAATGTAAAGTATAAACATAAAAATCTGAACCTTCAGTGACTAGAATGTTCTAAACAAGTTTTATACACATTTGAATTGTTTTTCTTCTTGGCCTCTACATATAGACACCAAAATGCAAGAAGACATTTAAAGCCCAAAGACAGCAGTCTCTCATAAGGTCACGTTTTCTTGTATTTCTCAGGGTCTATTTGCTTACCTTCAATATTGTATAAAAAAAGCAGCAGTTGCTTGGCAATCTCTTAGTCCTTTCACAAAAACAAATCCCAGCATCTAGCTAATTTCTAAATTTTTTTAAATGGAAAGACATCTGTAAAAATATAAAAATATGAAAAAGGTTTTGTTTCACTATTAGTAGTAGAAAATTAATCAAATCCAAAAAGCAAATCTGTGAGGTCAGCCACCTGAATTGCACAAATTAATTTATCATTTATCTCCTGATAAATGATTTAAAAGTACTCCTAAACTAATCTATACATAAATACACATGTATCTTTATACTTTGGGGAAAAATATGTTTCAGAATCTCTTATTTTAACTTTACTGACACTGGAATATCTATAGGCTGCTTTGTGGAGTTTTCTGAAGTTACAATGATGTGAAAAAAAAGCAGAATTGCATACCTTGTTTATAATCTTGTTTTATTGTTTCTGTGAAACAGAGAAGGCATCAACTTAAAGACGTTAGACTTCAGTCCACTTTCTACTGACACGAATGGCAAAATTACCACTCACTTCAGTGGTGGAGGACTGGGCTCTTTGTCAACAATTTTGTATTGATACTTTGGCAAAATCCTGGTGCCAATAAAGTTGATGGCAACATTTGTATTGACATCTTAGCGAGCAGAAGTTTAGGCAAAATACTAGTATTCATTTAATAGCCATGCTTGAAAATCTCCTTTTGCTAAGAGAAAAAGTAGACAAAGGCACACTGTAAACGTGCCGTTCAGAGGCCTGGTTACCTGCCAGCATCCATACAGCTCTAAACAGCTTTGTGATACATTACCAAAGAAGCAGAAATTCTGGCAGAAGAGGTGGTGACCAAAAAATTTGTCCTTGTGTTCCATATGAAAATGTCACGAGAACTGCCAGTAGCAAGGGATTGCATTTGAGTTAATAAATAAATGTTAAAAGACAGTTGTGTCAGATTGAGGGCATCCCATAAGCTTAAGTGATAGCTGGAAGAACTGTGAAGATAATGAACAAAAATAGCAACCAGCAGTAGACTGTATAAGATGCCAAGTTGAACCATACCGCACTTTACTGAAGTCTCTGAAAGCTCTTGGTGTGCTATACTGTCCTATGTAAAATCATGTGGAAGAATAATGCAATTATCTATTAATAATTTTTTAAATGGAGCTGATTGATGATCAAGTGGCAGAAAGTTTAATTACAAGCACCAAACTCACATGAAGTTTGCACTGATGAAAAAGGGTTATAGATATATCCAGCCTTAATGCACTACCAAGAGCTAGTCTTTATTTGCCATGTTAGTGATATTTACTGAAGACTTGTCAGAATGGAGCTCTCACTTCTCATAGATATAAAAATACCCTTATGAACAGATAATAGCATCAATCAATTTTAGTATTTGGATGTCAGACATGTATGAAAGCCCTGCGAACTACCTTCAATAAAGAATTTTTAAAATTACTCCTCAAAATATATATGCATGTATTTTAATTCACAGGAGAACAGATTAAGAGAATGCTCCTTCCATGACACATTGGATGAGGATCTGTCTTGTTGCAATGCTAAAAATTCTCAATCCATCAATTCAATGCAGATTCAGGGCACCATCTCATATTTCTTGTCATATAAATTATGTCTTACATCAAAGACCACACAGATTCCTACTTAACAAAACAGGGGTATGTCTGAACATATCATAAATGTGAAATATGAAAGAGAACAAAATGAGACAGCCAATAAAATGTAAGATTTGTTAGTCAGAGAGCATATACCTTAGAAATAGTCTTACCAGCGTTCAGAATTTGTGATTAAAGAAATATTCATAATCTGTCACTAATTTTCCCCACAGATTGAAGCTTTCTTACAATACAAACCAGCAAAACTCTGAGAGAAATTAAAAGAGGAAAAGTAGCAGATGAAATGTTGTTTAAATATACACATTTCTATTTTTGCACATGCATACATGTAAAAGATTTCTATTTTTTTCACTTTTTTTCAATTAAACACAAACCTGGAAAAGGAATGTATATTGTCAAAAGACAAAGTCTGCAGATACAAAATTATTGAGGGTAGTCAAATGTAAAACCATAAGTAGAAGTTGCCCACCACTTTCATAATAACTGTCTGGGCAACAAATTGTAGCTGAAATTCATGTCAATAAAGGCAAAATAACATGGTAAAAAGAAGTGTATGGAGAAATCGGCTCTAAGCAAGCTATTGCCACTCAGAGATCTCAGACTGGGTTGCTTTATAAAACAAGAACTTGGTATTCCTGAGTTTTCAGAAAGCAAACACTGTCAAGAATAATTTGGAAAGAACTTTCAAAGAAAACACTGAGCTGATTAGACCTCTGATGTGCCCATATCTTGGATACATCTTCTTGTTCTGGTTAGCGTATAATCGAAAGTTACAGCAGAACTAGGGAAAATTTAAGGAAGTACAACAGGATTATCAGACACAGAGCAGTTCCATACAAATAATAACTGAACAATTGGGAATTCTTAATTGTTTTAAAACTACCTTAAGTGATGGCTGAAGGAGCTCCAATAGTAACTAATGACATTGTGAAGAAAGCAAAGCTTGTTCATACTGCTCATAACAGGAAGACTAGGCAGCGTAGGTTTAAATAAAGAGATGGAGCATTTAAAGTAGGCAATTAGACAATTTCGCAAAGTATAAATCCACTGGTGTCTAGGAATACAACAACCCAGATGCAATCTCCATGGACATAACATATGACGAATGACACCACGTGTGTCAGGCATCTACTGCAAACAACTGCCAGAGACAGAGCAGTAGGATGGGTAAACCTTTGGTCTGACCCAGGACGGAAACATGTTTCACTGATAACCCCGATCTCCAAGGAAATGACTGCTCACGGAATGCAGCCCTAAGCTCTAACTGGCATAAAAATACATTAATAATGTGCACTTTACTTCTGGAATGAATGTTCCTCATTTTGCTTCCATTTATTAGGAGCTCAGCGTACTGACACAGCTTTCACAGATTAAGACTCTGCAAGAAACTCCGGCGAAACAAGAGAACCAGCTAGGAGTTAAGAAGTCTAAGGTATGTAAGTAATTAGATTTTTTTGTTTGGTTGGTTGGTTTTTTTTTAGTAGTCTAGGTAATATGGTGTACCTTGTGGATGCTGGCTCCTGCCAATAGACTTTCACACTGACACTAAAAACAGATTAGCATATGCCTTGTTTTCTGGTTCAAAAGGATGCTTTATTGTCTATAACTGACCAACAGTTCATTCAGACAAGCCAACAAACATCCTCAAAATCTCTTTTTAATCTTGGTATGGTTAGACAACCACCAACTCCTCCTCTAGGAGCTCACTTTTATCAGCAACTATCATAAACTGCTATTAATCCCATCAACCCTGCACTGATGTGGGATCACCTGGCCTCTTGGATGCAACAGGCAGTAGGAATTCACCTCACAATCCATGCAGTCCTTGGCGAGGTAGCCTGTTTCTTCAGACTGACATTAAGCTTGATATAAAATCTTCCGATGAAGATGAATCTGCCATGTGGAAATAGTTCCAGTGTTTAAGCACCCTTTGCACTTCATTCTCACTCTATGCTTCACTGTCTTTTTTCCAGTCATTAGATCTTCCTATGCTTGTGTCACTAGCTTAACTGTTTTATAAGTATCAAAAGTCTTCATCTGTAGGTAATTATGGACCGTGATCAAACTATCTATTAATTAACTGTGGATGAACTAAATAGATTAATCTTATTCCAAATCTCTATGGAAAGGTGGGTTCCCATTTCCCAGGGTTTTTTTTCTCAGAGGTTTTCTGATATGTCAACATACCTTCAAATGGCAGGTACATCCCATGCTGAACGTCCTACCTCAGAAATAGACTCGATGCCATGTATATCACTGTTATTACCATTCTCCACGTTTATCTCAGTATTTCCGTCTACATCTTGAAGAATCACATTAGGTCTGTCTTTGTCATTCTGAGGCATCTTTTCCAGCCGCTTTTCAACCATGACTTCCAAATCTTCATAGCCCCTCCTTGCCAAGACATAGCTCTCCATCCTTCTCACAACTGGTGCATTACCACAGCTCTTCATTATTTCCTTGTTTCCCTTTCCTATTACTCCTTATACCCAAGTAAATATTTATATGAAAAAAACACCTTCCTGCAAATTAAAATAAGCCTATATGTGAATATTTGATATTTGCCCTCAGTTGTTGAAATGCAATCACAATTTCTGTCTATCATCTCCACCACTACAACAATATCTTCCAGTTGAGAACATGGTATGATACTAGCAATATATCATCAGGTGGAAAAAATACTTCATTTCTTAATTATGCTGTGAATTTTTTCTGCATTTGACAATTTCCCTCCCAAGAGAAATATTCAGCATATGACACGCTGTGTCTATCTAGATGAGCAAACACAGCATGCATATATTCACAAACATAGAAGCAGCATATGATTTGTAATAATTATAGTGGTGGTGTGAACATAAAGGAGATGGCAGTTCATGACATAGGTTCATTAATGAAAACTGCTTCAGCTCATGTCCATGGGACCTTGGAGAATGTAGACCTCTTTTGGCAGCCTGTCTTCAGTATAAGCTTCATGTAAGAAATGGGGGATTTTTTTTTTCCCCCAATCCGAGATCAGACATCAGTGATAAGGATTTTACAACCTTTTAATAAAGTTATTATAAATAATAGCAGTAATACAGTGCCTCATATTAATGAGAATGAATGAATCAAATTGGCTAAATTGTTCAGCAGTGTGCTACGTCGGTGTGGTATTTTCAATCATATCAAAGTCAAAAATTTTTGCTCAGGAAGGCAGCAATGCATGCTCCTATGTGGCAGAGATGAAAGTGGTGGGCTATATGCTTATGTTACTTCCAACTTCGTTTATGGTATAATGCACACGTACAATTTTAGGAGCTGTCAGTCTGCGGTTTGGTCAGCTGCAGCCTCTTACGGGAAAGAGAGAGACAGGGTGCTCTCTCACAGAGGCTTCATTTCTGCTCTTTTACTTTGCCTTTAATCTGGAGTTACAATCCTCAGGCTGACAGTGAAAGGTGTTTTTCTTCTATGGGAAAAAACCTGACTAAAATCATAACAACCTTATCATGATTTACTGAAAGATCCATCTCATCAGCTGTGAGAGAAGTTAAACCGACAAAGGAGAATATATATAAAATGAACAGTTTTCCAGCTGTATAAAACATCACTTTAGATAACATCTCCCATGCTCAGCAGCCACCAGCAAAGCTCTGAAAGCATTTTCTTTTTCTCTCTCAGTGCCCGTTTTTACAAGAGGAAGGACAAAGGTAATCTGTTTCATATGCTCACAGCTGCTTAAGAAAGATGAAAAGCTGAACACGATGGCAAAACCCTCACTGATGCCGCCACTTTTGACCTATCACTCTGTGAAGCTCAGCCTTTCAGGGCAGTGCATGTTGTCACAGGGAGAATGTGCCACTCGAGGAAATGTCTCTATTTTCTATTTTTAAAATCTAATTGTAACCCCTAATTAGCTTTTATCAATATTCATCTGTGAAATAGTACAAAATCCTCCAGTAAGGCTGGGGTCATTAACATGTGGGCAGGCTGGGGGAGCGGAGCGGGCTGGGAGCACAGTACACCAAGGCCAGACCCAGTCTGGTAGCTTTAACAGGGGGAAGGTGCTTGAGACTATTGGTAATGGACACATTGTCACTATGCTGTAGCCTCCAGCGTAAATTCAGGCTTCATTCAATTAGTTTTGCATTTGAGGCCTGTCCTGAGAAAAGAAAGGTACCAAGGTATGGCTGCTGAGCTGGCTCCTTTGATTTTGCACCACAGTCAGTAAGCCCCTCATTCTGCCTTAATTGCTAAATGTCATATTAACACTAATCATTCCATTAAAGTCTTAACTAGAGAAATAACAGAGAAACTAGAAAAATAACCCAAATGCTTTCTATTTTATTTAATCAAATTTATTCCTTCTCTGCCACATGTATTTGGTTATCTAGGTATGTGGGTCAAGACAAACTAATTTCTATAAAAATCTGCTGAAATTCTAGCCCAGAACAACCCCAAAAGAGGACCTGGCTAAGTCACAGATCTGACTAGTCTTCCATGACATACTGTCTTTCTCTCATTTTTTTTTTTAAGTTCACTGAAAAGAGGACCGTGAACCACGAATAGGTGAAGGTGAGAAGGGGTACCCAACAAAGTGGAATAAAAGCTCTTTCTTGCTCTGTAGGCCTGGATAAAAATAAATATTTAGGATTGGAAATCCTTTTTTTTGTTGTTGTTCATTTTAACATTTTTAGTCTGTTTCTTTTCAAAGATTACAAGTGAAAAATAAAATAATATGGTGTTTCCATCATATAATGCTGAACTGTTGAATAGCAGGAGTAGGAATTGAATATTCAGATCATCCTTGTTACCTTTGCTGAATCCTGCTGTCTGCTTCCTTGTTCTTAATAAAAGATCAAGGAGGTGGCAAAGCAACCGTGATTAGAAACCGCAACCCTGTTTTGCCATCAATTTCCCAGAACAATTCTCTTTCTGTACTTGTGCTAAGGTATCACAGAGGGAGGTTTTCTTTTGGTAGAGTACGCACCAAAGAATTTTAAGCAAGGAGCTATCCCCACAATATTTTGGGTTAGTTTGGATTTTTCTGCGTATTGACAATTAATGACAGTGCATCTATGTTACCCAAGTTTAAGATTGTAAGTCGTTCAAAATCTATCACATTTTAGCTGTATTAACCAGGAGTAATATTATGTTACAAGAAACCCTGTCACCTGTGGATTCACTGTAGATCACTGTCCCCACAGATATAGAAGACAGTGAGCCACAAAACTAATAATAATTAGGACTCCTAACCGAGGTGAAAAGCTATTTCCTCTTGGAACTATTTTCCAATCATCCTCTTTCCAGCTGAGCTGGACTAGTGACACTATAAACTGGCAATTAAAAGACTCAAGTTTAAAAATACCTTCAGCTTCCCAGGTCCCACAATGGCAAAGGTTAAGTGGATTATGTGGAGATAATTCACTCAGCTCTGGGGGGAGGGTGCTGATTGCCTGGGCTGTTGGTTGCCTCCCTCTTTCCTCCTCACTTGCTGAAGCAGTGATTGTTCCAGTACTGTCAACTTTGCACGCGTAAAAGAAGGGGAGAGAGAAAAGGCCTGGAAACCTTTCCCAAGGGACTGGGGCAATCACTAATGGGCATTGACTGACGCTTGCAAACTTTACTTTGATACAGCCTTGAAAACTGAGCCTGGAAGTGGTCACTACTCCTTGGCTAACATGTTCATGCTGCTAACTGTTGTCCATTCTTGCAAGTCTTTCAGCAAATACACCCTGTTTGTTCAAGGGAAAAGAACTATGAATAAGATTGCTGGCCTTACCTGAACAGCTACTTTCCCCCATGCTCCAAATGAATTAAAACCACGAGTTACACCTCTAGTTGTGTGGCAACACCTACACAGTGTTTCCAATTTACTTTGTAAGTTTTTAATCAGTGACAAATGCATTTTTGTAAATTCAATTTGCCTTTTATTGCAGCACCTATAAAACGTCTTGCAGCATTCCGGAACTTTGTGAAGGTTTTACTTGCTACTGACATAACGCAGCTGTCGGACCTACAACAAAGGCTAAGGTTTATGAGCAACTTGAATTAGGATGTAGGTTAAGCAATTAAAGTTCAAGGAGGGGGAGGAGGGAAATGGCTTTCCAAAATTTGCACTCGCCAATGTGAAAAAGCACACCAAATACGTGCTGCATACCAGGATGGGTAAAGCTGAAGCGGCTAAAGAGGCCTTACTCGGTTTTAAACTCACTATTTTGAGAGAGTTCCATATGTGAAAAGGTCATGCAGATTTCATTAATAAATCTGCACTGCTGTTTGTTTTCTTTTTTAATCAAACTCAAATGCATCCTTTTAAAGGGCTGATTGATTAGATCGTAAATCTGGATGTCCTTGAAGATGATGAAGAAAATGCTTATCTGTAAAGCAATCATCATACTGCCAGTTCTATCATTTGCACGTTTTTACAGGTGCTGGAAAACTGGTTTAATTTTAAATCATTTGCTTAAATTGCTAGGTAAGAAAAAAAAAAGCTTGCAGAATTTACATTTAAAAGAGCAACTGGGTTACTTGTGACATATAGAAACAACCCATTACATCTAATCTTCTGTACCTAAAATCAGGGTATTAAAGCAATCAACGTGCAGAGTAAACATGAATTAATATTTCATCTTAGTGAAACTCAACACTCTGTACATTAACTTCTGCTTCCAGTTATACAATACAATGCTCCGAAATTCAACAGCTCTGAAATTAGTCAGTTTTAATGGGGCCTGAGTATAAATTTGACTCCCTACGTCTAAAAAGTAGAGCCAGTCCAAATAAGGTTACTAACTCTGGTTTTGGTATATTAATGCATGGAAATCCTTATTCTGTGGGGTCCAGACCAGTACAGACTGTGCTAGATTTCTCATTTCTTCTTTGTTGTTACATTTTATTTTCCTTCTGTCTTGATTTTTGCTTCATTTGTCCAGCATCTATTCAGTACTTTTGGCAGTGTATTTTTCTGTTGTAAGCGCGATTAGGACATTGCTGCAACTTCTCCTTTGTGCATTGGGGTTTTACAGCTGATTTGTCACTTTGAACCCGGGTTGTGGGCATGGCTGTGGCTAACACCAGAGGTGTATTTTGCTATTGCAGTGCTAGAAGAAAGTTGGGAAATGAATGTCTCTTTGGAACTTTATTAAAACAATCATTGTGGAAAAGAAGTTTTTTGGATTTATAGACATTCTTACAAAAGGAATGAGATATGGAGCAATATTTTGAGGTGAACAAACACATTTTGCAACTTTTTATCTGACTGCATGACCTGTTTCCACTTTAACTTAAATCCGAACTAGTTTGATTCAATGGAGATAGTTTGATTTCTGGAGACTTTTGATCCATAGAAGTTAGGAGACACAAGATACACCTATCTGGCACTGATGTGAGTGCCAAAATCTGGCTCAATGGAAGTTAGCACAGTGCACGTTATCTGATGACAGTGGAAGCGTTGCATTATTTACTGCATGGAATGTCCACTCTGCAAAGATTTAGGTGTTTGTTTAACTTTGTTCTGTCTGGTTAATTGGTTCTAGTCACTGAAGATCCTCATATGTATAGAGTGAAACATCAATCTGTTTTATTTTCAACATATTTTTAAAATGACTTTCTAGCTTGTTCACTAGTTGAAAAGGCATTATGGTAAAAGCTTATTGTACTTTACAAAGAGCTAAGGTTTCTAAATTATAGTTTCCCCACAGATAACAGCAAGCAGAGGGAGTGACAGCATCATTCAGTCATAGGCATCTAACTTTACTTCACACAAATTTCTTTAACTGACGTTTATAAACATTATTTTTATTTGTTTGTTGTAGTTCCTGCAATCTCTTGCTCGTAAACACAAACACTAACTTAAAATTGAGTTCGGTGAGCCAGTTTTGAACTGCATGCAGAGAAGATTAAAAGAAATTGTACGAAATCCTCTCCTGGGAAAGATCAAATGGTTACTAAAATGAAAGCAACCTAAAACTGTAGCATTTAGCCCAGAGGGGGGGAGGGGAACTGGGCATTTAGCTATAATTAACACCTTCTACTTACACTCTCCAGTGTTTCAAACAGATTTTTTCCTATTATGATGAGTTACTCAGAAATCTGAAATCACTTTGGTTTAAAACAAAATAGAAAAAATATTATCAAATAATATGGCTAAATTCAAGGGTTCACTCTTTAGATAATAGTTCTGTAATCTTCAGACATCTATAGTCAGCCATAAATCCATCAAGCATTGACTACAAATATATTATTTCTGTGGGAAAATGTAATTGCAGAGGAAATAAAACTTTTCCCTACTTTCTAAGGAACTTGTACTGAGGTTTTGCTTGGGCAAGGACTGTATTAGTTTATCTGAAGCTTGAGGTTAGCAACTTTATCCAGGATAAATGTCTTAGAGATTTTTCGTGCTATTTCTTCATTCCTCTATTATTTCAGCCAATGCTGCTTAAAAGCATCTCAGACAGCTACCTGGGACATTTTGAATGAAGGTATTTGGGCTCTTCCTTTTTTCAGTTTGTCTTGATCGCTGAAGTGCCCAAAGAAACTGAAAAGGTGAGAAGCCTTCTTACAGGGCTTTCAGAGGCCTTGCTCAGTGTTTTTGGTGTGTTGCATGCTGGAACCTGAAATACATCTTCCTCTCTTCTATTGTGTATGAATTCTTGTCAGGACATTGCCTACTGATCATTCAATCCCTTAGTCTTGTCCCACAAAAGTACTTGTTGTTTTCCCTAAACAACAGATCCATTGCTATTTTGCATCAGCTGATCTAAAGAAAGGTATTTCCTGCCTTTATGAACTTTGATTTACATGTTGCTGCTACTACACTCCTTCCACATCTATAAATTCCTATCCTGTGTAGGTACATATCCTGCCCTTCTAATGCATTGCAGGCTGTTAACACACTGCTTAAACTGGTGGAGATAAACACTGGTAGTACATCAAGAAACATGAATTCTGGATCATATGTGTGTTAAAGAAAATATAATCTGTGTCTTCCAAGATAACAAGCCAGTGGAATTTGCTTCAAAATCTTCCCCTAGCCGCAGAAGTGCCTCCAAATCATCACCTCTGGTTTTGCCCTCTCCCACTGCGCTGTACAAGGAACCCAAAACGCGTGAGCAGAGTGCAGATGTGCCCTGCAGAGTTCCCTGCTCACAACCAACCTACTCGTGCACAACGTATGTGGTGGTTCTGATAAATTTGTGTACAAATTCATGCACACAGCCACATAAGAGTACAAATGTTTTCTCTGTGTTAGGCGAAGAAGACCCCGAATGCCAGGAGTTTTGCCGTGGGGGTGGGGTGGGGTGGGGGGGGTGTTCAGTGGATATGAAGATAGCAGTTTACTTACTGATTTCAGTGGTCTGTGGTAGTGCATCATGTATTTCAGCATGTAAGAGGTAATATGGTGTTTAAGAAAGAGGATAAAAAAATATCTAAGGTTGTAAGATTGGCTCCTTTCTTCTCTGGCTGAGATCTACAAGATATGTAGATTCGTTTCCAGGGTTTTTTTTGGTTTATTCATAAAGAAAGGCTGTTTTGACTGTAAACTTATTTGAAGTAATTCCTTCTGCAGGTAATGTTAATGCTTTCTGTCTAACTTGCTCTTTCATGCCTAAGGGGCGTAACACATATGGTAAGTAACAATAAAATACTGATCTGACTGTACAACTTTATGTAGGGCATGTGTGACTAAAACTTGAGCAATAAAATCTCCTTTCCTGCTCAGACAGAATTGTATATCCCTGTCATATTTTATTGGTTGTTAAATGGCACATACATTTATGGATCACAACCAAAAGCAGAAAAGCTACAGTATCATTGCATATTTGTCATCTTCAATGAAAACATAGCAGAGTTTTGTATAATTGGGCAAATTAAAGTATAGGAAAGTAAACAATTACGTTGTGCTTATGAATCTGTATGCACTTAAAACATGTAGAAACTTTAACCATTCAGTATTGGTGGCAAAAAAAGTTTCTGATGTAGCTAAATGGAGGGACACACCCAGTGAGCAGAAAACAACATTGTAGAGCAGTAAACTTTTTAAGAGAAATAGTCACCTTTTCTGAGTGAAGACGAAAATAGTTTAAGAATCCAACAACTCAGACCCATTTTAGCTACAATAGTAAATAGAATGTAATTAATTAACATCCCATGACTAAAGCTACCAGAAATAGTCAGTATTTAAGTTACTGAGTTACAATAGTGAGCCATTTATTTGATTAACCTTCTGAATTCTGAAATTGTTGGTACTCTTCCTGTGTAGTAAACAATTCTGGTGAATTGTAAAAATAGTAAATAATTTTCAAAAGTAATTGGATATAGCAAAATGGAAAAATTGAGTCTGTTAAATATACAGCGACAGTATGCTCCGAATTCTTTTTCAAAGAATCACAAAAATTAATGACGTTGCTTTTGACAATGAATTGTGAAAGCACATGAATGAATAATATCATATGCTGCAAACCAAACTGCACTGCTCTTTTCAGGAATTTCTTTTTGAAAAAGTGTTAACATTTAATTAGGTTAAGAATTAGGGGCTATAGTAAGGGTGGTAAAAAGAAGATATGACCCAGTCACAGCAGTAATCCATCCTCTGCTCCTTTTTTAAAGCTGGCTGAAATGATGTTTGTTTAACAAAATAAAGCCTCATGACTTTTGCTTAGCCCATATGGAAGTACAGCTCACTGAATAAGCCATTTGGACACACTAACAGTGACCTTTATCAGAGAAACTTTTGGTCAGGAAAGATATGAAAGTTTGAGTTCTTTCTTTGCAGGGAGTAAAAACCTTTGATCGATGCACAGTCCTCAACCAGATAAGTAACTGGAAGGACGATGCTCTTCTGGATACTAAAGAGTGGTTTGTCATTGTTCTAATGCCACCTGAGGTAAGGAGATTTAATTTTGTCATGTTCTTGACACCAATTGCTAAGTAAAGACTACAGGAGTCACTGTGGCATGTAAGCAAATAGAGAGTGGATACATGAAATGGATTTTGGTGACTAAGTATAATTTACTTCTACAACACTGAATGTTTCAGATAGCATTTGTCCACCTCCCATACGCCAGGCATTTTAACTGGATCCTTGGCAGGTTATATGGGCTGAGAGTAACTTGCAGTAATGCTTCCTTAGGCATTTTCTCCGACAGATGCATGATACCATAGTGACAGGGAACCCACAGAGACTCTGAGATCCCTCACTTCTTTTCATACAAGACCACCAACAAAACTCTTGATCTTTTCTCTGTCTGTAATATGAAGTCTCCATAACTGCCATTTTCCGTAATTTTACCGCTGCTTTACTTTCATTAGAAATAACGTAATAAAAGTCAGGCTGATGGTGATAGTTAGGTTTTCAGTTTTAGATGGCTATCTTTGAGATGAACTGAACGGAGATGATCCTGGGCAGGAACTGAGTTGCTGGGTTTGTTTTAGCTGTGTTTGTAAGTATGTAGGGTTTGTAGCGAGAAAGAGTATCTTCCATTAGAGGGGCTGATAAGGTTGAAGGAAAAACATGTTTCATGTGCACAGCCTGTTCACCAAGTCTAAAACGTCTTTGTTAGGGTGATGTTGGTTGAGCATGTACTTTGGCTTAACTCTCAAATTCCTTGCTACCAAGTGCTTCGCTGTTGTTAGAAAATACAAGAGAATAAGCTTAAATCCAAGCTGATATAAGATTTTTTTGGTGCAGTTTTATATTACTTTATATGAAGTGACAAAAATATAGGTGTTCCTATTTGGTAAAGATGATTACTGAAACAGGTAAAATGTCACAGAGCCACCTAACAAGTTCGCTGTCATATCAGGACTTAATTAGGAGTTGTTTAACAGAGGTTCTCTGTATTGCTTTTCCCCAGCAAAAGTTTTAAAGAAAATCTACAGCTTTGGAGATGAGCTATACTGCTTTATATCTGATCTTCTCTTACATATCTTTTCAACAGCTGTGAAGTTCAATTTTTCTGCTAGATTTGAAGCTTGAATGAAAATGCTAAAATATCTGTTGAGGACTGATTTAATAATCCTCACACTTTTGAACACTGTCTGAAAGTCAGTTGCACAAATCGTAACCTTGAAATGCATTCCAACATCTTGCAAAATCTTAGGTTTTGAGTAACTACAGTTTTCATATTTAAAATGTGTTTTCCCACAGAGCTGTGGTTTAAGTTGCAAAATCAAAAATGGAATTTGCTAAACATCTCTGGAGCATGCCTTCAGCTTACAAGATGTGGTGGCTCTGGTCTGTGTAGTCAGGTCTCAGATCTTATTCCAAATACCACTTGTGTGCCGTGTATTTTTCATGAAGCCATAAATATCATGCTACTCATTTAATTGAGGGATGGACATGAGTTTATTTTGAAGAAAATATGAAGATTTGAACTTATTCAAGGATCAGTTCTACCCTCAGATATTTTTCCTCGGTTCCTGCTGACAGCACTAGAAGTTCTGTCTGGGTGTCTGCAGGCAGAATTTGGCTGCTGGAGGATGTGGAGCGTGTCCGTGCACAAAGCAGCCCAGGACTGTACAGCTGAGTCACGGGTGCTCCCTCTGCTGGCAGCGAGAGAGAAAAATAAAATTACAATCAACATCGTGGATTTGTAACTGTTTCATAATACAAATGAAAATATTCCCAGTTTATGTCTGTAAATTAGCTAATATCCACAAGTTCTGTGTAAAACTGAGCTCTGTTCCATCTGATTTGTTCAGTGTACCATAGCTACTGCCATGTCACGTATTCTCTTTATAAAGTACCATACTACCTCATGTAAACATACTCATTTTGAAGCAACCATTAGATCAAAGTCAGACTGCAAACTAGCACTCCAGGAGGGATTCTGCCCAAAACTCTGTGAAGGTATGCCCAGTACCCTGTACCCAACAGAATTTGTTCCAGGCTCTCATAAGCGAAACAATAAACAGCTTGCTCGAAGATGTACGTGCATAGTGTTCATATGTTTTCCCATCCAAGACCACTCCACACCTTCTACCAAATCTTTGTTTAACACCATGTGAGTGAAAGGTCTTTTTGTTTTCATCATATGAATATGGTAAATAACTACAGCACTGAATTACAGTTTGTTGACAATTCACTGAACTAAAATCCTCAGCCAAGGCAAATGGATGCAATGACGAATTATTTTAGCATTTAATCTGTGTATGCACCTTCCACTGATTGCTATAGAAGTTGCACATGTGCATCTGAGGGAACAATCTGAACCTGAATTCAGTGTTTCGCGCACAGCTTGTACCTTACACACGCAGGAAAGCACATTGCAGTGCAAGTTTTGATCATTCAGACACAAGGAAGGCCAGTTCCCTGCTCATTTTTCTCAAAACATATGAAAATAAATACCAACAGCCAAATGCCTTTAGGTCACAAAAAAAAATGTGTTTCTGCTCTTACTTTGTAAGGAAAATGTAACAACACAGCTAAAACTAAAGATTTGAGTCTGCTTAAGGCACCTAAGTGAAAATAGGTTTCTTGGTCTCACATCAGCGCATATTGCAAAAACATTTCAATACAGTGGATAGTTTCTATTTAAGCTGGGCTTTTTGGACTGAAATAATACAGAAATCTACATGACTAAATTCCTTTCGCTTCAAGAGATGTTCAAGTGATCTGTCAAGGATACACTTGGAAGCAGTGACATGATAATAGAAATGCTGACTCCACGGATGCATGCAGGTACATAAGGAGCCAGGCTCATATTAGTGATCTGAGCTACTAACATTAAAATGCAGTTTTCTGACAAATACAATTAGACTTTCCAATGACTTGTAATTCTCACATCAGTAGCCCAGCACAAAAACACCACCAGTAGCAGCGACCATATTTTTGAGAGGAATACAATGAAATCTATAGCACAGTTCCGGTTTCTTGACTTTTTCTGTTACAAGAGTGAGCTACTTTAACCTAATTCCAATGCAGTTTCTACGTGGGCAGTGATCCTCCAAGGAAGCACAACATTTGCGCAATCACAGAAGAATGGTAGACATTAAAGAAACTATAAGTTTAACTGAGGTTAAACCTTTAGTATAACAAAAGTTACTTCATATGTTTTCCCAGAAGAAAATATTTATCAACAACAGTTCAAGACCACCACCCCCGTACCAGTTTTAAAGTAAAATAATAAAAGCTTGAAGACTGTCAGTTTTCTACACAGTATTTATGAGTAGAATTTAGCACAATCTTGCTCAATCTGATTTCTTGTGTAATAGAAAGAAAGACAGGATACTATGAAAGTGATGTTTTCTCTATTGCACTCTGGACTAAGGCACTGCTTTACTGCAATTCCTGTTGGGTAGAGTTTGTATTTTTGTCAATCCATTGGCTTATCTCACCAGGCAAGGAATTTCCACAGTGTGCCTAAGACACAAGGGGAAAAAGTTCCCCAAAGCTCTTCATGTCATGCAGCTTAGCACACCTGAATTAAGTGTCAATCTTCTGGGTGTTTTCTGAAAACTAATAAATAAAAGTAACTTATTTTCCTCACCACACTAAACAGTCCACTTCATGGTAGAAGACCACCTTATCTGTTATCTCTGGAGGCAGCTTATAATTTCTTACAGGGAAGGCCATAAGTAACTCATGGAATTTTCTCCTGTGAACGAAAAAGGTGAAATATTTTAATATTGGCGACTGGATTTTCAAGAGTGTGTAGGGAAATCCTACACTTCTCCTTGGACTCTTAATGCTTACTGATGTAAAATTAACTTTTGATACGGTTCTTGAACAGCAAAATGACTCATGAGTAAATTGACGTTTGTGATATACAGAAATGTGAGTTACCAACAGAACCCTGTTCCAGGACTGGGAGGTACAGGATATTTTGCACTCCAAGAATGATGTTTCTGAAGTTGAATCCTTAAGATTGAAAATGTTCTAGCTATAATCCCACTGAGTAATGCTTCCTGAGTGAAGTCATGGTATTACTTCTGGGTATAATTCAGCTTTGGAACTTGGTTATTTTACTATTTTAAATTAGATGAGCCAATTTCTCTAACACACTTTTGCTATGACTGCTTTTTACTTGTTTGCAAACTTTTAGTGTTCCGTGATTTCTGGCATTTACTAAAAGCCTGTTTGTAGTTAAAAACAAATATTGTGTTTATTCTGTGTCGTGTTATCATGAAATACAGGAAAAACTCAAGGACTTAGACCCCTCTTTAAAGAAACAAATAGTTATACGGAATCGAAAAGGGAAGGCTAACTCCTGCAGAAAGGCCAGCTTGTCTTGTCAGTCCTTCCCACAGCCTGTGGGCAGGTGAAGCCAGCACAGGGTACCCGCTCCCTCATGACAGCACGCCTGCCTGCGCTCCGACATCCCGCACAGCCTCCGACACGCTGGTGGCCACCTATGCGCAGCAGCACTCTCGCTGCATGCTCCTTTGCTGCGGAGAAAATGAGCGAGGCTAATTTCTCAAACTGGAAGAAAAACTTGGCTTCCCTCTAGGCAGGCACCTGGGCCAAATTTAGTAATTGCTTTAGAAATCTAGTAATTAAATGCAAGATGATTCTATTGTATGACATGCAGTTTAATGACTTCAGCTTCTTTCCAGGCTGCATGGGTACTTTTGGTGAAGACTTTTAAATACAAACAGCTTCTGCTAAGCATTAAAAATGCAAAGCGTAATATAAGGATAACAGGTGCAAAAGCAATTCTTTAATGTTCTTATGCACTCCTCATGAGTTAGGGGGATACAGTGTAATCCAAGGGGGTATGCTGCCCGTACCCCTGCAACTTCCACTCATCAACTCCGGCAGAGGCAGTGATACGTTACACGGCTACTCATTTTTCTTTAACGTTGTTTCTTCTGAGAAAGATGGATTTACTTTCCTGCATTTCTCTCCGCTAATACTATAATTTGGGTTTCTGTTTCTCAGAAAAGCATTCTGTGTGAAAACGGAATGCAAATGTCCTTCTGATAAAGCTATTTCTTATTGTTACATCAAGGTAAACACATACAAGGTAGCATGGAAGATTCTTTGATATTAGACTTGTTAGTCTAGTTCCACTAGTAGTTAACGTATAATTTAGTATTACCTCCTGTTTCTTGGGTTTGGTTTGTGGTTGTTTTTTTTGAAATTCTACCAGTGTACTTGTTTTTGTGTGATTCAAAGAATGCCTGATTGATAAACAGAGAAATTAATTATGTGATGTCCTTAAGCAGTTACGGACAGCCAAAGGAGGTCCTTCCCATAATTTCACTAGCAACTTCTGTGTACTGTCCTGTAACAGAAACAGTGCATTTAATGTTACTTATTAAATATATGTCAGCACTAACAAAGACAGACAGCAGTTTGCCTCATCCTTGCAGGTCCGCCATCAAGCGTAGTGCTTTGGCCAGTCTGGTTTTCAATGACTGAACCACAGGGGTTTCCATTGTTTCCAATTTGCAGTAAAGTCCATTGTTTTGAATTTCCAGTTTCAAATTAAAGTGACAGTTCCTCCCTTTCATTATAGAACAACAATGAAGTCTCAGAAAAAAAAAAAAAAAGAAATATCAGCAAACAATTTCTGCATTATAGTTATCTGTAAACCTGCATGCTCTCCACAGTTTTCATAATTATTTTGCTTATCTTTCTGATTTGTCAGTTATACATTCAGTGCTTCCCGGGATTACTATCTTAGCTTTAAAAGTTTTGGAATGTTTTTCCCAAGCGGACATTTTTGAAGGATGCTTCTGAACTGAGATGCCTCTTACCTAAGCCATAAAGTGAATAGATTAAAAATAGATTTCATTATTTAAGCAGCACACAATTGTCCCAGGTGCCCCGCCAAAAGTTGAAGCAAGAGTTGGTCTTAAACAGTTTCTAACTGAAGTAAAAACATACAAAGGAGGACAGAATGTAAGAGGTGAGGAAAGCTAAGTGACTACTATGTGCACTTTAATGAGATTGCCAAGTTGGTCTTTGGTTTCTCACTCTGACTATTTTCTGAAGTATAGATTATTCTTAAAAAAGGAAGTCAAGGCTGGAAACGGACAGAGAAATAGAAAGACATTTTCAGCATCATGGAGTAGCCACCAACTTCTTGCAATTCAATATTGTAGATGAGAAGGAGGCTCATTAGGATAAAAAAAAGCTAAATTATATTATTCAGGAATAAGATTAGAATATCTTATAACCACTCCTTGCCTGTGAACACATTAGAAGCTGATTAAAGAAAAAGAAACAGCCTACTGTTAAAATTGATGGAGAGTACAGACTGATGGAGAATATTCCTGTATGGCTGCTATTTGCCTTTTTTTTTCTAATACTGTATAGAAATATTTAAAAATATAAATTCTAATAAGTGAAATAAAGACATTTTAATATACATTTTGTGACAGGTTCTAATAACATAAATACGTAAACGTACACATGGTTTTCTATTCATCTTGCAACACACATAAAAATCACTTTCTAAATTAAAATCAAAACGTCACTTAGGAATTTCACTTTCTTTGAAAACTATTAAGAATACTCATGAGTCACATCCATAGCTTGCTTCTAGCTCAGAGCTATAATGTAAAGAAAGTTTCCTCCACTCTTCAGGGATCGGTTCTCCCTTGAAGCCTGGAGAAAATCATTCCGATAGCACCTGAAGGATCAGTAGAGGATAGCGCTTCAATTACAGGCAAGAACCTGGGCCAAAAAGGAGCTCTCGTAATTCTCACAGCGCTCATTACCTTTGGCTCTCTGCCTTAACAACTAGCATCTAGTACATCAGGTGTATAAATGTCCTGTGTGGTTCTTACAGATTCTCCACGCTTAGACTCACTTGGCAGTGGTCCGCACCTCCTCCTCTGCTGCCTTTCACCTTGTGAAATCATTATGTCATTTACATTTATGTAAAGTGGATCCAAACCACTTCTGAATTACAAGTGTTCGCACAGCATCATCTTTGCAAAGGTGTGAGTGGCCACACTAAGGCCAAGGAAACAAAATTCCTCGCCCTGAATCAGGATTTCAGAGCTGCGGTTGTCTCAAGTTTCTATTGTGCGAATGTTTTAACAAAAGTTGTGCAGCTGAAACAAATGCCAGTGAGTGCTTTCCAGTGCACTCTTCATATGAGCTTATAAAAATTATTTTTGTATCAATTTTCCATGGAAAAATATTTCTATCTATAAGGTGCAGAAATCTGCAGAAGTCCGGAGGATAAACTCCAACAACATTCTGGTTTTGCATCCGGTTTATATTAGTCTATAGTACATAATGTGATATTATAACAGAAGTAGAGAGCATACAGAGGGATTCTAACACTCAGTTACCACATCTGTCTGTCTACATTATCATCATTAGAGTGTTTAGATGCAATTTATCTCCCTTTCCATTTGAAAGATTCATGTTCCCTCCTATGAACTGGGCATCAGCCCAACTGTGATGGGTTGTGTCCGCAGGGGAACGCCTTCACGTCGACACCTGCTATGAGCCATCATCTGCCCAGCAAGCTCTGTTTTGATCGTTTATATGTTTGCAGTCTTTAGCCAAGCAGGGAAGGAACTATGCGTATTTCTCTGGTGTGGAAACAGGAGACGAAACTAGAGGAAAGAAAAATAAAGGTATGTCCACTTTTCCACAGCTGACAGATTTTACAGCTCGGGCATATGGAAATTTAGCAAAGCTGAGCTCTGCTGCCATTTTAATTAAATACAAATACGGAAGAACGATGCTACTGGGGTTAAGGCCATTGGCTAAGGTACAAGAGATCAAAAGTGAGTCACTGTCAACTGCCACTGTCTGACACCGAAAATCAACCTCTCTGTGTCCCAGATTTACAAAATAGCTTATGTATCTAGACTTTGTGTTCCTTTGGGTAGGGACTGGCTTTTATTACATTCTTCCCTGCACCCAGTACTCTGAGGCTCTGATCTCAATGAGGTCATCTGGTTACTATCATAATACAAACTGTCCCATTTACATCTCTGATCTCTGACTTGGATCTTACCAAAAAAAAGCTGCATCTAAAAAGGAACTGAGGAAAAATACCTAAAGAACAGAAAATTTTCCTTTCAGGTCAAAATCTTAAGAAAAATATCATAGCTATCTCTGTTACATTAGAATCAAACTACTAATCACTAATAAAGACATAATGGGAAAAAATTGGAGCTGAAGCAACTCCCTTTGTTGTCCAGCTCCCAGGCATTCATGACAAAATCAGAAAGCACTAAGGTAATCGGAAGTTCCATAAAATTGTGTTCCATCTCTGTCATTTAAAATGAAAAAATGGGGCAGGAAGTATTATTGCAGTGCATACTTTGTTGTATCTGGTAACTTGTTTTGGAGATGGTTGTTAAAAAATGCTTTAGAGGACTGTACAAGCATCCCTATTTTCTCATTTTCCACCAGGGAGAATAATGTAGGATGGTCTGCACTTCTGCTAGTCTCATCTTACTGGGATGCGTAGGTGGGTGTGATGCCTGCAGTATGCGTAGGCGTTCTCACGCGAGCTTTAATCTAGAATCTAGCCTCTGCAGGCTGCAATGACACATCCAGTTGCAGTGTACACAGCTGTTGGATACAAAAGCAGCATAATTTGAATCAGGAGATCTGGGTTCTGTTAGTGACTCTGGTGTGTATTTCCTGTATCGCTCTAGGCAAGGCGTTCAGGGCCTGATCCAGCCTCCATTTAACTCCACAGCAATCTTATCCCTGGCAGCACTGTGAGCTGGATCAGACTTCTAGCCTATTGCTTTCCCAGGCTCTCCATATTCCTCAATGGTACAATAATACCTGCTCAGTCCATAGGTGTCCGATACGGCTTGAGCCACTTGCCTCTAAATTGATTTGCTACTTAGGCATAGCATGAATATGCAATTGTATTAAATTCTTGATTCACCAAAACCATTAAACCTCTAATAAGCTTCAATCAAGTAAACACATACTGGAGAATTTTAGGTTCTGTGTCATTAGGTGTTGATATGTAGTCTTAAACATGCAAGAAGGTAAATAACTTCAGTGGAGCTACTTGGGAGTCTAACATTTAGCATATGCCAAAGTATCTATCGTTAGCAGTACACACATGCTTAAAGTTAAGCATCTGCTTAAGTGTATTGATCATTTCATCCCTAAAAGCATAATACTCCTGTGCTTCCTAGCATAGCATACACAAACATTGGAGCCTAAAAGACATTAAAAATAATCTACATCTGATTACAGGAAATATCACAAATTGTTACTTTTATCTTTCCATCTAAAGAAACACAGAAAACTTAACATTGTATAGCCCATGCTAATTTCCAGGAATCTTGCTTGCCCTATAACCCTTTACTTGTACATAACATTGAAATCACAATATGGATGTGTATTTTGAAATAATGATGTTGGTGGTCCCTTCATGCTTTCTGAACATCTAACAGTTAGCTAAGCAAACACACGTGACTGATTAAAAGAAGAAAGGGAACTCTTTTTACAGGGACCATTAAACTTTAACTGCCATCTGGCAGGGAATGATTAGAGAAGATCAAAATTAAGGCAGTCAACACAAATACTGTGTGGATACCTCAGGGAATTAATGTGGATAGAAGACGGTGGACTTGTGGCTCTGTTAAGAGACAGACAGAGAAGGAAGTGGTGAACACATCCTTTATGACTGCTGCCCTAATGGCCACATTCACAGCAACAGGAGCAGAAAAAGAAGAAATCAAGAACACCTGGGAATAATCAGACGCTTGCTGTCATAAAAAAAGAAAGTTAAAGCATTATGCAAGAGCCACACTATTCTTGTTCCCCAACAAGTCAGGAAGGAAATTTTTATTGTGAAGGTGTGTTGAAGTTGGCACGTAGTTAATATTCAAATTAGGCTACTATCTTTACACAGGCGTTTTAAACAGGGTCTGTAATAAATCTTTTAATTGAATGACCTTATGGAACATGGACCTGTGGTTGATCTAACTGAACACTGGATGTCACTATTTATACATGCTATTAGTCATTTTAGAGGCATTAAAAACACAATCTAGCCATGAATCGGAACAACCCAGCCATGGCTTTTTCAAATTAGCTAGCATATGTATCTTTAATTATTGTGTTCTTGAGATAGTAGTTTCAATGAGCCAAAGCTTCCAAGCTGCCTAAACAAACATAGGTCACCTTTTACAACTACTCCCCTGTCTGCCCCAGCTATGCTGCCGTTAGGTGCTTCCTAACTAGAACACCATGGCAGGCTTCATACTTTACGGCAAAGATTCAAGATTTGGATCGAGAGATAATGGACTGGCTGCCCACTGCAGCATCTCACAGCTGAGACTCTTACCAGGCAGCAGATTATCGTCTTATAACTCTGCTGTTGTGACTGGTAATGAACAATCAAAATGCAGCTCACCCAAAACCACAACAGCCCCCACATGAGGCAGCTCCTAGTCTGACTGTGCTTGGAGTAGAACCTTCTTTTCACCCCTCAAGAGCTACTGGGTTAGAAAACCTCTGGTCTCTCAAGCATCTGCCCGGAGGTTTTTCATGCCATGGCACTAATAACATACAGCTCTTCTGCCACTCTGTTCCCCTTCCCTGAGAGACAGGTGATTTCCAAGCAATACAATTATTATGAGGGAGTATTTGTAGGAGCCAGGGGAAGGAAAAAAATAAGAAAAAAAAAATAGTATCTCTCAGTCCAAGTGGTATGGAAAACAAATCAGTGCTTATAGTCCAGAAGGTCAGGCTATCTGCCAAAAACACTAAGAACAGAAGACAGGTAGAGGAGGTAAAGATTAGGAACAATTGATACAGTAATGTAGTGTGAAATGAGACTGGTTATTCTTGTTTCCTGAGCTCAACACAGTATTTTGAAGTTTGACTTTTCAATAGCATAGGAGAAGCACATTAAGTATGCTCCAAAGCCTATGAAATTGTCATATGTACTTGATTTCATAAACCTGTGCTAAATAACAAAATGATCAGAAATGTACACATTACTACTCTGAAATGTACAATCAGTAAAAATGTTTGATGATTTTAGACCCTGATTCTCAACAGAATTTTCCAATATTTTAATGTGTCTACTTGTCTCTCTGCATCCTTGAAAATGCTAGGACCTTTAAAAACTTGACTCTTTTGCACATTCTTAAATTCAGTATTCTTTCAAGGAGATGTAAAATATAAACAGCCTTAGGTGTTTTGCTAGTAAAGAAAACAATCAAAAATACCTCTCGTGATTTGCAAAAATACGTTTCTATGCAGGACAGTTGAATGTGGTCTTTCCTAGTGCTAAACTCCAAGCATACTACGATAAAAACACTACAGGTGTCGAGGGGGGGTTACGTTTTTTGGTTTCTTTTCCACAGATCCTGGCTGGATGGCGAAATATCTAAAAGTCAGTAATCGTGGTTGGAAATGTATGGCCGGAAATATTCTGCCCTGAATTTTATTTTATTCCAAATACTCTTTTTGGAGAAATACTCTGGGCAAAATATTCTTTTGCTTAACTACAAGATTATATTTTAAATTTGAGCATAGTGGGCTGTCCAGGTGAGGCTCATGAACATGTTTTGCTCCTTCCTAAGCCATTTCTAGCCTCATACAGTACAGACTAACTCTGCTAACACAAGGAGTCTGTTCAGTGGGGCAAAACAGAAGCCAGATGTAGCTACAATATATTAATTTGATACTAATGCTATATGTTTAATATAATACTACAATTATTTCTATATCTTATCTAGAGCATTTTATAAATTATTAAGTTTAATAAGCAGTATTAATTTTGCTGTACATATATGCCACTTTACGATTGGGTGGGGGCAGAATATGCCTTATACCCAAGTCTGTTCAGAATATAGAAAGGCAAAAGTGTGGTGCAAGAAGGCAGTGCTCTGTCCTCCTCTCCTCAGAATATACCACAGACACAAAGCAATCAAGGGCCACCTGGAAAAGCAGTGTAGCTCTGGTAAACTTCTGCAGTTTGTTGCCGCAGCTTTGATGCAGAAGCCTGTTAAGACTGCTCAGAGCATATAACAACAGCCTATGTCTCTCTCCTGTTAACAAGGTGCAGAGCATTCATTCTCCACATGCAAAATTCCAAGCACTGAGCCAAACTGAAAGAGAAATACAGTAGACATTTGTTGATTTTTTTATAATGCCCACAAGCATCTACAGATGTGATCCCATGTAATGAAGCATGTGGCCTTAAGCTGGAATTATTTGAAAACAGCAGGATCTCCTGGCAAAAGAGATGGCACTTGCTGTGTTATGAAAGCTGTCCCGCTAAAACCATGTTTGGTTAGCACCTATGCCCTGTTGAAATTGGCATAGATAATTCCAAGTGGGAACAACGCCAGCACGACAGATGGGAGTGAATGCAGGCACACCAGAGAACCAGTATGTTCATCAAGTCTGAATATTAGGGACAGAGTCCTTTCCAAGAATTTACAAATGGCAGGCTGTCCAGAGTTTCTGTACTTTAGGTACGGAATATAAGAATATTTGATCTCTTTTGTAACTATGAGCAAAATTCTAGTAATTTAAAAATAGCTCATCTGAGCCACGCAAAGCATGACAGTAGCCAGCTGAATTAAAACAACTGTTTCTCTGGATTCAGACTAGCACCAGGTCCTAGAGGGCAGAACCTGTGCACCGGAGTCAAAACGATTCCACAGGTTTTCTGCTCGGTGGTTCAGACTGCAGAGCTTTCAGACGATAATGAATATTCTTCATTTATACAGCGCCTTTCAGGCAGTGATCCCAAAGCAATTTGCAAGTGTATGAGAATTTGAACTCATAGCTGGAAGGTATGTCATTTACAATTAAGTAAATGAATCTTGCACGTATTAATGGGCTACAGTATCATCTCCCCTCCCATCAGGTATTATACACTGGAATATACTCTTTGTGGAGAGGGTGGAGGAAGAACAAATCCTTCTGCCATAGTCCTGGCAGATACACGTGTATGCTGCTTTTGCTCTTTACATGGCACCAATAGCCAGAACAGATCAGTTATCCAAAACACTAACTTAATCTTCAAACGGGACACAGTAAATCCTGATTTTTGAGCACCTTTCCTATCTGTCTTTTCAGATTGCGAACAGACAAAATACATTGCCCAAAAATACTTGCATTAGAATAATTTACATGATTCTGAGAAACAGGAAGAACAAAAAAAATCTAACAAAAATAGCTTAGGTACCGTTGTTTAAAAACTAAGAATCTGTTGTTGCAATTCCCCCTGCACAAAAAGCCTGTACTTTCAGAAGAGCCTGCTAACAAAACACACCTCCATTTTGGGTTTTTTCAACTTCAGCAACCAGAATTTATGGATACTTTTGGAAACACTGGCTCTAACATGGCCAAGGTCTTGGCTGTCTTTGCTGTTCTCTGGATCTGTGTTTTGTCAGAAAGTGTGTATCATAGGAAGGGTGTCATAACCGGGTTGCCGGCCTTGTGTTCTAACCAGTGCAGCTAATAGTGTCAACTTACAGCTGAACTTAATTTTCTGTTAAAAAGGTGCTTAATACTATTAGTAGAAATAAAAAGCATTGCTGAATTTATTTTCATTTAATCCAGTGATATTCTGTACACTAGAAATCTATGTCTATGTTATCCAGTCAGCTGACTGACCATTTCAGGTAGCAGCCTCTTCTTGCAGCACAGCCTTGGGAAACACGTGAGTCATCTGAGTAAGACACCTTAGTTAAGGAAGTTTATGTTCTAAAGTAATACATGAAGAGGTATTGTCATTCAAAAGGTTCTGAATTTTCCATGTATTTATAATAACTGCTTTGGTTAAAGATCAGTGGATAGTTTTATTACTGCTTTTCCTCAAAAATCAATTAAAAAAAATACTTGGGTGGATACATAATAATGATTTTTAAACACACAAAAGCTCACCCTCAAGGTGGTGATCCTGACACACACAGTCTTATAGATGTGAAGCATAAAGTGAAACTATTCCTGAACTTAACATTTCCTTTCACTTCGAGTTATATTTCAAATACAAATAAATATTACATTAAAATACGGAATCAGAATTTTTTAGGCAATTTATAATTGTTGCTGATGTATAAAATGAATTTCAAAAATACAGGATCATCTTCCACCTTGTGCCATGCTGGGTTTTACAAAAGTGTGGCTGTATTTTTACATATTTACATTGTTGTACAGCATCCTGAAGGTAACCAGCAGAACCTGAATGCTGGACAATAGGGCATGTTATCCAGAGTGAGAGCAGCTCTACCAGTCATTTCTGGCAAGGCTGCCTTGGAGCCTTGATCTCACTTCCCACCCAAACCCAGTAGCTTTTCCACGCTGAATTTCTGCTGTAGCAGAATGGTTCTCCTCTTGAAGACATCCCATTTTGATGGCTATGGTAGTGGTAGACCCAATGCGTATAATCATTGTGCCATTTAAAGCAGATGTTAGAGACTCAGAAATGTCATGACAAGGATTATCACGATTTTTGATTCAAATGGTACTGATGGTCTCCACAGCATTAGCATACTTTCAGAACCTCGCTCATGGTATGATGTTTGTGGTTAATGTCGCCTGTTTCTAGGACTCTGATGTTAAAACAATCAATGGACTGTTGAGCAGAATTCTCTACTGCCTAAATTAGCCCTACTTTGTTAATAGCCTTCAGCTCTCTACTAAAAGGAGCTGTTGAGACTACAAGAAAACTAATTTTAGCAAAGCATAGCTTGGGTAAGTACTCTGGGGGACAAAGATCACCCAAGAAACAGATTCTCCTTTTACCCTGTAAAGGAGAAGTTTACAATGATGAGAAAAAAAAATTTATAATTTGCTTTCCTATAAAGCATCACTTCCAATCCAGCCAGCTCAGCAACTAAAACTCTCAGCACTATTTATATCGAGATTTGTCAACTACTATTAAACATTAAGGTAAACAGGTATTAAGAGTGTGTTACCGAGATTGTCTACCTAAAGCAGAGCCATCTAATGATGGCTTCATTCCTTCTTCCCAGAGCAAAATTACTTTAAATATTCTGAAGCATATTAATTCTGCTCTGTATACCTTCCTTCCACTGCCGAGTTTCAGCATCCATGCAGGGACAGGAATGACTCTCACACGTTGATGCAATGCACAGTCGATCCCCCTTTATTGCTCTGCTTGCGTGGTTATATACATCTTTCATATCTGTACACGCGATCACGCTTATTCAGATAGGCTACTGACATAAATCACGCGCTGTTCACGTACCCCATATTCCCTTATGATTGGTAACTATGCACTAACGCCAATAGCAACAGACCGCCTGCACGTCCTTGAACACATCTTGTTTTTGCTAACCCACATCATGTTTATGCTTAGCTGTCCTTTCCAGCGGCCTGTCCAGCTATGCTAACTGTTTCGCTTAAGCGGCCTAGTCATGCTAACTCTCAAGCTACATCGACCCCAACACTTCCACAAGCCATCGCTCCAGTTATCTGAGAGGACCTACGCAGTCCTGAATGGGAAGATTCAACCACACAGTTGTGAATGGAAGTGACAGGAGTACAAGATGCTTTCCAGACTGGAACATGGCACAGGCTGTGAAAAACACTGAAAAACCCTGACTTTGTAAATCAATATCAATCAATTCCCTGCAAAAGCATCATAAATCTGGAAGTTCTAGAGAGCTAACCCTGAGGTAATAACACCACCTTACATTTTAAAACATTTCACAAACATTAGGACAGTCTCAGGAGGCCTTTGATCCAATTTCATCCTTTGGGTTTCTTCCAACAATTATGGATTATTGGAATATAATTGGTTTTCCAGACACATCTCCTCTTCAAAACAGATTTTAAAACAAGGTTACTGTGAGTGTGTGACATGCTTTGAGGTAATAATCCTCTGCTGGGAGATGAAATTTAACCTGAAGGAACAGGTTTCAATTTAGAAGGAGAATTATTCAGGCTTTGGACAATGGGATTTCTCCTGATTAGTCAAGATTTCTCCTTCAGCAAATATAGCCTAGACATTCATCTTTTATAAGTTATCAATAATAATTGTTGAAAGCTGACAGATCCTTTGGTGCAAAGCACTCTGGACATACTCATTTACTCAGCATTGTACAGGATTTTACTTGTTCAACTGAACCAATCTGCAATTGCCAAAATTTGGCAGTACCTGGAGAAAAACCAACCCATATCTACCGGGCAGACATGTCAGTTCACAGGTACTGTGCCCAGTTTCCTTATAACCTGCCTTCTGGATGGCAAATGAAGAGATGTAAGGCTTGACAGACCTCTTTAAGAAGTCACTGGGAAAATGCCATTTGTATGCAATGTCTGCTCTGCTTGTACTCCTGTGTTGTAAAAATCAGAGTCCAGTATGTGTAGATGCCAATCCATTTCAGGGTTGCAAAGTGAAACTGCGTGTCACTGTGGGACTGATCCACTACATGGTGTACCCAGGAAACGAGCTGCTTGGCAGTGAAGGTGAAACAGACTTGCTTTTCTGAAAATAAGAACAAAATGACTGGGAGACTCTGTATGGCTTCAGGGGAAGTCTTCAGCAGGCTTGGGAAATCTGGGATGATCTTTCCCTTTCCTTTCCAGGAAAGGAGAAGACCATGCTATTGAACCACAGCTAGTGGCCACTTGCTGTTCTTACTGGCCTGGCATGAACCTGGCTCAGCAGCAGGGAGCTGTGGGAGAGAAGCGGAGCAGCTCTTCAGGCCCCATGTACTGCTCAAACAGCTGCACTGCGTCTTGTTCGTCAGAGGCAAAATGGGGAGGAAACCTCCTCTGGCAGCCTTGGCTACTGCCCACATGTGTAACTGGTCCTGTCTGGGAGAGACAGTTGGAAAACTGGGAATTTATTCTATGAGATTTTGGGACTTTTAAGATAAAATTCCAAGTAGAATACACTTTCAGAAATGTGGTGAGCAATTAGAAATTACGCTGCTCTTCAGTGCATTGATGCACTTCCTTGGAGACCTAGCAGCAGGTCAACCAGATAGGCAATGGCATGAGATGAAGTCTTTTTTTATGAAGATCTACTTGAATTAAACTGAACATGGTGCTGAGAGATCAGTACCTGCTCTTCTAGCTCCTCCTGAAAGCAACAGCTGAATTGCATGTCAAATATAGTACCAGCTGTTATGCCTTAAAAGCAACAATAAACAAGTGTTTAACTGTGGTTTTGATGTTGTTCAGATCCAACAGCTTGTGAATGCACTTTTTGCAAAACATTCCAGGGCGGGAATCATGACAGAACAGGAAACTTTCTTCGTGAAAGAAGAGGGTTTCCGTTTAACACTTCTTTGAATCCATGTGACTTTGTGCTGTGCAGATAGAGGAGTGTAACGTCCACTTTCCTCTCCATTCAGGAGAGCTGTGGGAAGATCCGTTTCATGCCTGGAGGTTCAGGCCACTAGGTTCCCAAGAAGAAAGTATGGCTTTAAGTGCTGGGCTTCCTTCCACGAACAAGCGCATTTCTGTGTTGCAAATGGCCTGCTTGCTGCTGCGCTGCTTCAGGCAAGCACGCTACTTCATACAGAACGTACTTTGTATGCTAGTGTACAGCAACAGGTTACATTTAAGTCATTCCACCAGTACTGCATCCACATTTGCTTTACGGTTTTATTCATGGTGCTGGAAATACTTGTTACCACAATAGCATGTAGATAGAAAAATTTTTTAAAGTGAAAATTTCTGCCTAACTATTCAGAGTTTTTGACATTGATACTTCTTTCTTACTCAGCATTTGTCTATGGACAAACCACTCTACAGCCGCTGCAGGTCTGCCCATTCACCTCAGTTCCCAAACAACGGGTGTAAGATGTGAAAAAAAGAAAACAAAGAAGCAGGCAACTTATAACCTCTTTTGCTAGTCTTTATAGACACAGTTTTTACTGCTTTATTACCAAGACCCTGGAAGCACCCCAGAACCAAACCAAGCTTGCTGCTGGGATCAAGGCAGGGAGCTGGGGAGTTCAAACCCTACTGTTGTCTCTCACCTTGGAACCTTGAGTACATCTCCCCTGCACCTAAGGATCCGCAGGCACTCCAGGGGCAGTTATAAAAGCATCACCGTCCACATTAGTAGGCAGCTGTTGAAAGTGCCTGTTGACCGTGTTTGTTGGTGGGTGTCCGAGCCGCTGGCACGCAGTGTGTCTCAGCTGCGCAGCACCTGGGGTTTCACCAGCGGCAGCAACGTCAGTCGGCCGTGGCAGCGCGCAGGGGGCCAGCAGCCAACTCCGGAGACACCACACCATGTTCCCATCTCTCAATACAACGTACGCATCCTCTTGTTTGTCGCTTCAGAGACAGCTTGCAGCATGGCAGCCATCTTAGAATTTGTTGTCATGGCACAGATTGTATCCGTTAAAAACTTTGCAACAACTTAAGCACTACTCCCAGTGTTTTACTCAAAACATGGATTCTTCCACGTTTTAGCTAGTTGGCGCTAATACTACTAACGGTGGTAAATGACCATTAAACTAATGACTCCCCCAATCAATCAAGTGAAAAACATAAAAAAAGGTGTCAGTGATTAAAGCGGGAATTAACGCGTGCGAAGCGAACTCGCCCGCCCCGCCCGCCTCCCGCAAGCCCTCAGGGTGCCAGCCTCCAGAGGCGGGGCTGCAGCAAGGCCGCAGGGGTGCGCCCGC
>Ga0065711_1002593_pt1 | contig 32748 bp, 16 predicted proteins | sample Hoacrofraction12_FD_59098 | JGI IMG/M metagenome (GOLD analysis project Ga0065711, IMG submission 59098) | Hoatzin crop microbial communities from Cojedes, Venezuela - Epithelial fraction 12 v2 (version 2) | ecosystem: Host-associated > Birds > Digestive system > Esophagus > Crop | place...
CCCCCCCCTTTTTTTTCTTATTTTTCATTTTCCACCCCCTTTGGTTCTCACCCTGGCTGCGAGCAAAGTGTCTTGATGAGCGCAGAGGATGTCCGGGAAGCACTACAAGGGGCCTGAAGTCAGTTGTTGCATCAAATACTTCATCTTCGGCTTCAATGTCATTTTCTGGGTAAGTGGGCCGGCCGCGCGGCGCTCCGTGTCTTCCCCTGCCGCCGCCTCCTCCTCCTCCTGCCGCGCCGCCGCTCCCGGGCTGGGCACGGCCGGCGATGAAAACCGAGGGACGTGTAACAGCGGAGCCCGGGCTCGTGCGCGACCGTTGGGCGCGCGGCGGGCGGTTGGGGTTTGAGCGGGGCTTGCGGGGGGGGGAGGCCGGGGCTGCCTCAGCCTCCCGCCGGCTCCCGGCCGCCCTTCCCGGGCCGGCTGGCGTGCCGCGTTCCGGCGCCCGCGGAGCCTGCCGCTGCCCCTGCCCTTCCGCCCCTCCTCGCTGCTTTTGTGGTAGGTGCGAAGAAGGGGTTTTGCCTTTTTTAAAATTTATTTTTATTTTCCTTTTTTTCCCCTTCTTCCGTCCCCCTCGTCTGCTTTGTGGTGGGGGAGGGAGCAGCTAGACGCCCAGGCCTGGAGAACGGATTGATCTGCGTGTTTTCATGCTGATATCCTCGCTAAACAATAATAATAATAATAAAAAATCACAGCTCATGTTCTCTGAGCAATGCTGTTTAAGGCGGTGATTACACAATGGCGAGGCTGTGTATGGTTATTATGATTAGCGATGACCACATAGTAGTAGCAGCAATAATAGGATGGAGGAGGGAGGAATCGGTATTCCCACCCATCCCTAAAGTGCAAGCCCGTGGGAGGCTTGGTTGGGCATTAGCAGGGGTTCCTGGCTGTGCTGCTTGGCCTTCTGACTGCACGGTATCTTGTCGCACCATTCTAGCACTGCCTGTACAGTAGGCAGAGCTGTACAGTGAAGTGTAACCTGCATATAATAGTATTTCTAGCATCTTCTCGGTGTGTTGGATTTGAAAGAGCAGCAGCTGGTTTTGGATGTATATGCCAGAGTTTGTAACCACAGAGGGAGGGGGTGAGCATTCTCATGCGGATATAAATGATGAGGTTTTATCACTGCATAGCATCTGAAAGTTGGGTGAAGGCTGTTAGATGTGTAGTCCCCCTCTTTTCATGAGATATTCCATTTAGCAATGAGAAACATGGACAAACCCAGGTAGAGTGAATGTGGTTTTGAGGGGCTTTGAAGGCAAGTTAAGTGCATATCTGGTATAGTGGCTTCTTTGGACTGGAAAGGTGAATTGGGAAAAAAACACCTTGAAATTTTGTGGGTGAAGGTGGGGAAGAATGTAGGAGAGAAACTTTCTAACCAATACTGAACTTGTGACTGTCGCCTTGGTGAGAATGGAGGAGGGTGGTTACGTGGTGAGCAGGTATTCATCGCTAACCTCATGTCTGTGTTCCTGGAAAGCAAAGATGCTTGAAGAGGGTGTTTTGGAAGGATGGGAGTTTTGATTAATTACACTTTTATACTGAAACACCATTCCTTAATCAAGAAAGTAAGCTGTTAGAATGAAGTTGACTGTGGTTTTGTGTCAATGTTTAGTTGGTCCAAGACTGATCTGTAGAGATGAGTGGTTGCAAGCTTTGTAGTATTCTGACCCTGCAGTAGCTGTTTCTGTTGGACTGTTTGCTTGGTTTTTAGTGGTTGAGTTTGCCATGGTTCTTTTCACGTGTGTGTGTTTTCATTTTGAGTCCCCTGGGCATATGCTGCTGTGATCGCAGATGTTTTTCAGTCAGGGAACAGAGTAGTGTGAGGAACACTTGTGTTCCATGTCCTTGAACTAAAAGAGGGAGATTGTGGTGAAAGGTATATAAACATGGTATCTTGCTCCTTCAGGCACTGCCAGTCTATAAAAGGCTATGTACCCTGTAATTTGCTTCATGTTATTCTCTGAAGGTTAATGTGTGGATGGTGCAAGTGGGGAAGCAGTGTCTTTTAGGTATTTTGTGGCTAGTCTTTTTCTTATTCCTGTGTTCTTGAGGCAGATGCAGCGTAGCTTTTGCATGACAGCAGATGTTCCTCTGTTGTAACTGAATGAGTTAAAGGAGATCTCACTAGGCCATGTGGCTTTATACTGCTGGAATGCAAATCTGAAGACCTGAGTTTATTACCCGCTCTGCCATTTGCTTTATGTGTGACCCTTGCTTACAGATTTCCCCTTTTGCAAGATGCTAATCGTCTCATGTGTGTCCTTGGCTAAACTTCTTGGAAGTCCACAGAGACAAAACACTTTAAGAGTTTAGTCATTTCTTCAGAATATTGTAATCTCTGTATGACGAAGCCTGTATTTATTACCATGTCTCTCATGATTTGAAGTGAAAACATAGGCAGTTACTCTTGTAGAATACATTTTATTGTTGTTTTTACTGAATTAATAGCAAACCCTTCAATAGTCTATCATGAAACTGGGCCAGAAAAGCTGTAAATTAAAACTGCAAGTTCGGTTGGCTGTTCACAGAAAATTACAATAAAAAATAGCCACTAGTGTAGTCATTGTAAATAGATTGAAATGATGAAGAGTTCATTGTATTAACCCCATGACACCCTCTGGGAATCTTGCGAGCATGGAGATATGTAGAACACCTTTGTTAAAACTTCTACGTGAGCATTATTACGTAGTGGTTTTAACATGATCTTTTAAAATTTTAATGGAAACAAATGGGAAAATACTCTCTATTCTGCATCATAAAACAATGGACTAAAAATAAAGAGAACTGAGTTGGAAGAGTAATGGTTTTGACAAGAAGATTGTTGGTGCCTTGAACAGAGGAATACTGTAGATCTGCTGAAATTACGTGGGGAACGATTGTACTTGTTACTTAAGCTGAAGATATTACAAAAAATTGGAGGCTTTATATGCCACAGAATATGGGCAAAATAATTTATCAGACCTTTTTGTCAATTTTTTTGTTTTGTGCTGGTCTGTTATTTCTTTCTGTAAAAAGCACAGCTGGATTATTAGAACAATGAATATGGGAAAGTTGCAGTCTAATGCTGTAGTTGTAACAAAAGGGGATGGTATACTCTTTAGGAGATAGTTCTCAGTCTTGCACCACCCCAGATAGCGTGTTCTGTCCAGCTATATGTTTTATACTGTTATAGAAGGCTGTATTTGCTGAGTCTATGCACAATTAATGTTCTAGGTATATTGGCAAGCTTTTTTTTTTTTTAAATTCATTATTGAAGTTCGTAAATATGCTGGAAGTGTTTGTTCAGAAAAACTTATTTTATGAGATCAAAATGCTCTCGTGGAAGAGGAAAGCTTGTTTGGCACTCACCAAAGTAAGATTTAGGACCTGAGACCAAATAGGCATAAATACATCTACATCAAAAATTAGAACTCAATAGTGTGCTTCCTTTCCATTGCTCAGCTGCCATTCTTCTGTTGATTGTTCTTTAGGGCGCACACCTGGGCTGTAACTTGACTAGCATAACACCTGTGTGAAAGCACCACCTTATGTTTGCTACCTTTCTAGGCTGGTGGAATAGACAGTGCTTTTTTATGAGCCTTTATTTCTTTTTCTAGGTAAACCATAATGTAATCTGATTTAGATGAGAGCTGCAGCCATAATATAGGGTAACAAAAAACATTTTTTCTGTAGTTAAAGAAAGCAAACAAGCAATGCCTCCCTTCCACCTTCCCCTTTGACTTCCATGTAGAATGATGTCAAAGGTACAATGCAAAATGTAAAAGTAAGCCCTCCTGCTTCTCCAAAGGCAAGAACCATTTCCCCTTCTTTCCCCTTCTACTTTTGCAAGACAGTTTTAGGTTGACTTTTAGTTCCAAGACCTGTTTTAAATTGCTCTCTGTGCTTTATTATACTTGATGGAAACTGTGGATGTATACTATTGTTTAACTCTGAATTTCAATCCACACTTGATTCCACTGACCCTAGTTTAATCGGAAAGGTGTATAGAAAGCATTGACACTTCAGAAAGAAACCTTTGCTTTATCTGATGATTCACTGTAATTTGTGAGATATGCTGCGATTGTGAGATATCAGCATATTACAAGTCATAATTTGTGTTTTAATTTGCTTGGCATCTGCTGGTTTTGATGGCAACCATATGGGAGTCTAAATAGTCTTCTGAATTACAGGAAGAGAGCCGATAGAAAACTCAGTACAGTTATGTAAGTGTGTTATGAGAAAAGTGTTGGAAAAGTACACTGACCTTTAAGGGACAACAAATAGACTGTTTATTAAATTTTGTACATTGTTGGTTGTTTGTTTTCAAATGGGCAGAAGATCCTTTTCTGATGTCAGCTGGTTTTCAGATAGCCACAAGGAAGTTTTGGTTATGTGATTTTCCCTTGCCACAGTGGTTAAAAAAAATAAAATCAATGTGAAGTTTGCTGCATTCAATTTTTAAATGCATTCTGTAGCATTTGATCTTTAAAAAATTGCATGGGGAAGATGCCCTTGCAGTGGAAGTGGAAGCGTTCTGTTGATTCTCTCCCCCCTCCCCCCCCCTTTAATGTTCAAATGATTTTTAATACTTTTTTTTTAAAAATTTCTTAGTAGCACAGAGAACTTGGAGAACATTTCACAAGTGGTCTTGCCAGAAACAGAACAATGGCAAGAACAGAACTTGTCCTGGGAAAATACACAACTGTTTCGTAACAGTGCAAGGCGGTGATGTACATACTGATGAATTAAATGCATTGTTGTGAGCTTGAGATTCCTGCATTCCTCTGCGTCTCTTTCAGCAGATGTAGTCCCAGTCTTTTAAATGTATATAAAAATATAGTAACTCTGCTGGCTCCAGGGGACTTGCTTCAGATTTGCAGGGGTCATTCTTGGGATAAAATTTTTCCTTGCCCTGCCTTCCCTTGTAACTTTGTGGCAGGCTGTACCATTGGTTATACAAAAAGAAACAGATGAGGAACATGGATGAAGTTGTTTCATTTCCTAAGTATTTGTTTTGCCAAAACTAGTGGTTTGTAAATATGTTACTGTTTTAAACTATTTGAGGTTTCTAGTTTATAAAAGATTGAAGAATCATAAGGGCACAAGAACTAGAAAAAACAAATTGTGGTTAATTGTGTGACTTCTCATGTTTGATGTCAACATACTTTAAGTAAGTATTATTGGAACTATCAAATGCAGCTTACATAATTTTCTTCTGTGTTAAAGATTAATTTGGTAAGTGTATCTATCAGTCTTCCACCTTGATTGAATTGTCTTAGTAAGTTTTACCTGGCAGCACATCTGTCTCAAAGTATGAAGAGTTAATTCTGAATCTTTAGTGTCCCAATCAGAGAAAAGCCAATGCGTGTGAACGGCACCCAGTGTACAGGCAGCCCCAACAGAACACTTCCGCAAGTGAAACATTTTATGAATATTTATGTGTGCAAAACCAAGTTGTTATTGGTCCTGGTCCCATCCCTCTTGTTGCATTTTGATAATGTTCTCTTAATAAAGGCAACATATCCATATTCTGTAACACTGAATTTGAAGATGGGCATGCTACCTTAATCCAGTAAGATAGTCTTTTCATGATAAGCTTTTTGGTGTATTTATTATGTATGTACGTATTCAACTACAGTGTATGATATAATAAGCACACAGGGAAAGCACGCATGAGCTGTATGTGGGAAGAGAGGTTTTTTTTCCCAAACGAGAATCTAGAAAACATGTTTTTGGGAAAGAAAATACACTTATGTCGGGTAGTGGAAAAGGTGTAGGGTAATTTTCAAGTGGAAAATGTGGGGGAGAAGGTATTTTGGGTTGGGTTTTGTTGGTTTTATTGTTTGTTTGGTTTTGTATGGAAAGTGGAAAGAAGAAAAACGTGAGGAACTTCTCTGTCCTCTCCAGTTGACAGGAGTTTGAAAGTATTGTGTAATCTTTTCTGGAAGAGCACTCTCCAAGACCTAGTTCCATAGATTACAATAATCCCGAAGTACTTAGCAAACTTTAATTTATTCCTTAAACTCTGTAAGTTGACGCAATAGTTAATGTTTAATAGAGGATAAGAAAGTTGGGCTTACACTTAGTGAAACAGCACTTACTTTTTCGAGCCCCGTTCCTACAAATAGACTACTTTTTGAAAAATCCGTTATAAACTGGTTTTGGCACCAGGGCTACTACAAGTTATAAATCTGGAGCAAGAAGCTGATGTATTGTTAAATGCTCAGTCTAGGTACTTCAACAGTTTATACTCCATTAACCAACGGCAGTAACTTGTGAAAATTTGCTATAAACATTCAGAATGGAATGTTTTGTTTCCAACTGAAACTGGAGGTGAGAGAAAATATTTTTGACCCAAAGAAATCTGACCTAATTCTGCCAGTTAGGGAATTACAGTCTTAAACTGTAGTGCTGTATGATAGAATCAGCCTTCATACTTTGCTTTGCCCAAAATATGCAGCATGTTTCTCAAATGCGTGGCTAGTAGCCTGTCAACAGGGCTGTAATTGTTTTATTGATGTAGGCAGGAGTCACTGTCAGCATCAACCATTACCGTGCCTTCTAGTGTGGTAATTTTTTTAACTCTTCTAGGTATTTGACTTTTTCATTAGCTAGCGTTTTATAGTAGCTTTGTACTTGTGTTCCAGTTTCCATCTTTTTTCCCATTTAAAAATTAACAAATGTTGTTGCAATGCAATAATGAAAGAATTAAAACAGAAAAGCTTACCTGTTTTTATTAATGTGCTGAATTGCATTGCACTACAGTTTTACAGTGCAAACCCCAGGAAAGTATAGATTATTCTTGACTGGTTTGAGGCCTAATTTGTTTCTTTTCTATTTTACTATTGTGTGAGTTTGGAAAACATCCCGGCTTTTGTGATTGTGCTACTGCTCCTGCCAGAAAATACCTTGTGTCTTGTGGATCACTGTGGGTATAGATTTTCACTGATTTCAGCAGGACTTTGTACAAGTATAAGGGTTGGTATGGGTGGATGTCATTGTTGGCACAGTGCTCTGTGTAGCTGCTTCTGTAACGTACACACAGATCTAGAGCAGTCCAGCCTTCCCCTCATACTGGCATTTAAAAATGTCACTAACACACTGAGGCTTTTCGTCAGGGGTGCTTGATTTGCTATCAGACTCTGACTCAGTACGATCTAGTATAACCTCCAGATGGCCTGACTTGTGGAGATCCTAAAAGCAGTTGGATCCTGCTCTTTTAGCTGTATAAAATAAATGAGACAAATGACAGTAGCAGTATTTATTTTAGTATGGGTGAATCTCTGCATCAGATTCTTCAGCTAATGTTTCAACTTTCCAGTCACTTTCCTCTGGACAGCACTTAGAATAAGTATTTCAGCATACACGGAGGATCTCGTGAATGAACTGTCAATTTCCCACAGACTGGGAAAAATCAATATGCTTCTTCCCAGCCTTGAAAATCCCTCTGCTCCTAGTGAAGGCTCCATTACATCAAATAATATTGAAAATCATTTCAAGCAAAGTTCCTGGTGTGTGGTGATGGAAGATTTATTTTTTTTTTTCTTTTTGCAATGAGGCAAATGCGTATTATGAAAACAGTTTGTATACCTATTCTGTACCTGTTGCCATCTGGTTTTCTCAACAGCAAAGCTTCTTCTGGAAAAATCAAAGAATTGTAGGAACTTCTGCCTACATATGTTCTCCTTCTCTTGAATAGGCAAATAAAACTATTTCTAAAAGTGTTTGTTGCTTCTCTGTAGTGTTGTATTCAAAGGAGGAATTAAAAGGACACTAGATCCCTATAGATAGATGAAATAGTTTGGATTCATAGAGGTTTTTGGTTTGTTTTCCTGAATATGATGTTAATGAGTTAAAACCAGAGTATATCTACTGTCATAGCTCCAGTAAGCTACTGTTACAGGATAATGAGTATGATGTGAATGAGACTGCAAGGATGCTTGCAATAATTCAGCCTACTGGGTGTTCCGTAGCATTAATACCTTACACTTAATGTGAGTCCAGCTTAATTTACTTTGATTTAGGGGCAAATCTTCCATGACACGGAACATTATTTTATGTCAGGACTGACTTTCTGTATGTCAAGAGGGCAGACTCTCTCAGCAGAGCTCTGGTGCCCCAAGCAAAGATGCAGTGACAGATCCACCTGGTATCTGTCATTTTGTCAGAGCCTGCACCACAGGTTCTCCCTGTCGGACACCTTTGCTTTATGTACCGATGCGCAGGGTGTATATTTACCTTCTGAGGCTAGTTTCTCTGTGCTTCCCTCTCACTGCGTTGCATCTCTTCTGGTGTGTTCTGTTTTCCAACCAGCTGTCAATAAAGAGTTTGAAGGGGGCTCCCTCTATGTGCTGCAAATGGTTTAGATATAAAAGCAGAGACACTGAGGAAAAAAGTTCACAGATAATGTATGGCAAAAGTTTTGTTGCTTCATGCCACCATACTTTAGTTAACCATGTCACCTTGTGAAAGAATTCTCTCTTAAGTTTGTCTTGCAATGCCATGTAGTTAGTGTTTCATGCTGGAGAACAGAATTTGCAAAAGGTGACAGTTCAAAACATTGGGTCCTACCAGCTAATGAGGCAGAAGGTCAGCAACTATCCTGGGCCACTCTCAGCTGGGAGTATGCTGTGGTGTTCTATTATGCACAAAGCAAGGATTTTGGATTTTTTAAAATTTTATTTTTTGTCACCAAAATATAAAACCAGAAGGGTTCTCTTTTCCATGTGGGTAAAAGATACCATTTCGTTGAATTTGTCTTCCTGACTGCCAGTTTACATGGGTATATCTCTAAAGGAAGAAGTGTGAATTCAGTCAGTCCAACAATAATTAAATATATAATTAAAATAGAAGAGGAAAAAATTTTTAAATTAGAAGCCCTGTTTTCTGAGGAGTTATGTAGTTCTTTTCTAGTTGAAAATTCCACCGTATGACTTAATGTGAAGGCTATAAAAATATGTATATATAAAGTATGTATGATTGCAGTTAAAAAATGACTAATGTCTAGTTTTTAATCAATATTGCTTGACTGTTTTATTCTGCACAATCTTTTTCATGCAAGTAACTAGTGTGTTTGACTCAAACACAAGCTGGTTACGTCTTTTACATGGTTTACATCCTTGCTGGCCTCTGCTCTTCTTCATTTTTCCTAAACCACTCTCATACCTGTGGAAAAGGAAGTAGCTCCTGAGCAGATACAGTTAATAGCTTTGCATATTAAAGAAAACCAATAGCAATCTTGATGTGACTGATACTGAAGGGTTCTTGCCACTGTAGCAGGTGAATGAGTTGTTTTTGTTGGAGGTAATCTCTTATGCCCCGTGGATTCATGACTCTTATCAACTGTTCTGCAGAGCTGCTAGCCTCTGACAGAGGCAAAGGGACAGCTGTGGGCAACAGCAGCTTTTGCCTTCAGCTTCCCCATCCAGAACTTTGTGCATGGGTGGGATTTCCAGTGAACTTGCTATTATCCAGTATTTCATACATTATTTTAAATGTCGTGCCTAATAAATGACAACGATGATACACTCAACTCCACTGCTGCAGTTTTCTTGTAAACAGCAGCCATTTACTGCCTGGATAAATTACCGTGCCTCTTATAAATACCTGATGCTTGTTGGTTTTGCCCTTCTTTAATTTTGTGCTCTGCTCCAGTGTGCAGAGGCTGTTGCATTCTCCAGGGTAGCCCTTTTTGTGTCTCGCTATGTGTCTGTGCGTGTTCTTACTCCTGTCACCTGTAATTGAAAGCTCAGCTGGGTTCTGTGCTCTTAGCCCACAGGAGCTGCTACATGGTCACTGCCATGCTCTGAGAGGGCTTTCTACAGGGATGGTTTGCTGGCTCTGATACTGGAGTCCAGCCACCAGTCCACAGGAAAGTGGGAAGGAGAAGTAAAAAAAACAGCACTCAGCACTGGCTTTTTTTTTTTTGTACCATTTTATAAGACACTTGCTCCTGCTTGACAACTTTTTTTCCATAAACATATGCATTTGCTCAGCGTAATGCGCAAGCATCTCCTTTTGAAAGAGCAAGTCTCAGAGTAGGTGCAAGACCTCTCAGATTACACCTGCAGAGATAATCATTCTTAGTTCATGTGTCAAACTAGAAGGCTGGTGAATATCGAAACCGTACACGCAACTCTGGCTCTGATGTAAATAATTTCACACTTTAGCTTCATAAATAATTGCTACAGGACTGAGCCATGTAGAATCACATGAGGTGGAATGGATGGGGTAGAGACTGGCATGGTCAGCAAAGATTTGAGGGATGTGCTGTGTCTCCTGTTTGAACCACATGGAAGGGTTGTTGCTCTTGAAGCACAGGGTCTCAGTAATGCTACTTGAGGCTGGAGTACAGGACTGAAATTAAGAGGCTGCTGGTTGTTGCTGCTGCTATACTAATTAGAAGCATACTGTAAAGTCCTGAGTATTTTGAGAGTTGGTGGGACTCCTTTTTTGTATCTTCTGTATTTTCAGAACTTCGGTGAGTACTGCTATTTGTTTGAGTCTACTTAGTGTACCAGAGTCATATTTTCATTTACTCTCAAAGGCTATGTTGGTCCAATCTGCCGCTGTAATGTGTCATTGAAATGACTGTAGATGACATTTATAGAGCAAGGTAGAACAATTTTGGTGTAGCTGTGTTGTCAAAATTGTTCGTGTGAGCAGGATTAGACTCCTAGTTTGAGGAGTTTGGAGGCCTCTCTAAGTTGGAAGGATGGACTTCGGTATAAATGGTGGGGAGAAGAGAAACCTGTAACTTTTCACAGAAAGAACAGGTGTTTTGGTTTGGCCTGGATAAATGCCGGGTGCCTACCAAAACCACCCTATCACTCCCTCTCCTCAACTGGACAGGGGAGAGGAAATATGATGAAAAGGTCGAGATAAGGACAGGGAGAGATCACTTGCCAATTACTGTCATGGACAAAATGGACTGAACTTGGGGAGAAAATAAAGTTTAATTTATCAGCAATCAAATTGGAGTAGGATAGTGAGTAATAAAACCAGATCTTAAAACACTTTCCCCCACCCCTCCCTTCTTCCCGGGCTCAACTTCACTCCTGTTTCTCTACCTCCTCCCCCCGAGTGGCGCAGGGGGACGGGAAATGGGGGTTACGGTCAGTTCATCACACGTTGTCCCTGCCACTCCTTGTCTGTCAGGGGAGGATTCCTCACACTCTGCCCCTGCTTCAGCGTGAAGGCTCCTCTCACGGGAGGCAGCTCTTCAGGGACTGCCCCAGCATGGGTCCTTCCCACAGGCTGCAGTTCTTCAGGAGCAGGCTGCCCCAGCGTGGGTCCTCCATGGGGTCACAAGCCCTGCCAGCAAACCTGCTCCAGCGTGGGCTCCTCTGTCCATGGGTCCACAGGTCCTGGCAGGAGCCTGCTCCAGCGCGGGCTCGTCACAGGGTCACAGCTTCTTTCAGGCATCCACCTGCTCCAGCGTGGGGTCCAGTCCATGGGCTACGGGTGGATATCTGCTGCACCGTGGACTTCCATGGTCTGCAGGAGACAACCTGCCTCACCCCATGGTCTTTCATCACGAGCTGCAAGGGAAGACTCTCTGCTCTAGCACCTGGAGCACCTTCTCCCCCCTCCTTCTTCACTGAACTTGGTGTCTGCAGAGTTATTTCTTTCACTTCATCTCACTCCTCTCTCCAACTGCCATCTCACTGCAGTTTTTTCTTCCCCTTCTTAACTATGTTACCACAGAGGCGCTACCACCATCACTGGTTGGCTTGGCCTTGGCCAGCGGTGGGTCCATCAGAGCTGGCTGGCACTGGCTCTATCGGACATGGGGGAAGCTTCTTGCAGCTTCTCACAGAAGCTACCCCTGTAGCCCCCTGCCCCCCCTGCTACCAAAACCTTGCCATGCAAACCCAGAACAGCAGGAGTGGAATAGACTGCTTGTTCATAAAGCAGAAGGTATTTAATTTTGAGAATGTAATCTAGAAGTGAGAAGGTAGTCATATTTTGTCTGCATAAAGCCTGCCTTGTTTTTTATTCCGTCTCCATGTTGCCCTCTGGGTAGATATTTTTCTGCAGTTATTGTTGTCAAAGTGCCACTTTGGGAGCTCTTGTCATTATTTTGCTCTGTTTTGTTAATAGAACTTTAGTTTGAAAACTCTCTATCTTGAAAAAAACAAACACAAAAAGGCAAACTAAGACATGTACATGATGATGTTTCAGAATTCACAGAAAACAAACTGTGGATCAATTATTAAGTGCTTTCCCTCTCCCTCATCCACTTCCTGATGTATTAATTTTGAATGAGCCCTGCATAGCTTGCCTTCATCCACTTAGGGTACAGAGCACAAAGGCTTTCAGCACTGTAAATGCTTGGCCCTTTCTTACAGGCCTCTGTGTAAGAGCAGCTCCTGTTGACTTCAATGGGAATCACTTGGTGGCAGCTGCATAATTGGTTTTCAAGCAATTGCTTTTTTTTTATAAAAAAAACAAAAAAGGGGTGTGTGTGTGTCTGTGTGTGTGTGTCTGTGTGTGTGTGTCTGTGTGTGTGTGTCTGTGTGTGTGTGTCTGTGTGTGTGTGTCTGTGTGTGTGTGTGCGTGTGTGTGTGTGCGTGTGTGTATGTGTAGAAGCCCAAAGAGGTCCCCCAAAGAAAACACTGAAAAGACTTTCGAAAGAGCTAGAGCAATTACTTCAGTTGCTGAAGTAGGTAAGAGCAGACAAAAAGGGTGATACACTAGTCTGGCAGAGAACAGTGGAGCCTATCAGGCAGTGTTTCTGCTAGTTTGTGTCTCAGAGTAAGCATCCTGTCTGACTATTTTGATCCTTTAAATGAAAACTTCCCCTCAGTAGTAGGAGCTGTATGTGACTCTAAGACTTGTAGCATTGAGAGAATTTAGCTTGTCTCTCAAGCACACTGAGTTCATCCACAGCGGACAACTGTGACTGTTCTCTCTAGTTGTAGTGGTGTGCTTGTATGAAATAGCTTTACATGTGCTGAAATATCACTTAACAGTGGTTTCTGCAGGCTTTGTGCCTTGCCACCAGTCTGGGCAGCAAGTTGGTCGCCACTGTAATTTTTTTATAACTAGTGACACTTAGTACTATATTGAGTACTGAGTCCTGCTTTTGCCAGGCATGCACGTAATAGCAGCAATGTAATGGTAAGTCTGTGTCTGATGGAGCTACTAATGCTCATCTGTGAAGTACCAACACTTAATGTGGTCTGTCATTAGTCACATAAGAAATCACCGCATTTTATTAATGGCTTCTGAACTTTAACAACAACTTAGGCTAAATATAATGGCTTCTGCATGAAATATGTTCCATTACTGTTAATGGTGTCTTATTGAGCAAGCCAGTGTGGCAGATAGAAGAATTTCTGTATACAAAGCATAAAAGAAGCTATGTAGATACATCAAACCTAAAAATCAGTTTATAGCTCAATGGAAGCTGAACATCTTGGACTAATTTTGTTTATGCTTTGGTGATTGATAGAGAAAAGGTAGAAACGGTCTAAATGCAGAACTTGATGAATATTGCATTTATTTTCTCCTGTTAGATTGTTTCAGCAGTTTGTCGTAACACAGTGTGAGTAGATAAAGTCTGTGCTAATACCAATGGTTTCAGTAGTCTTAAAAGTAAACAGCAAAAATGATCTTTCCTTTGCTTTTAAGGAAGACTTTAAAGAAATGTAAGACTGGTTCTTACTGATGGCTTAAAAAAAAAAAAAGGCAAGATTAACATTCCCTGCTTTTAGACTCATCATACCACCAAGGGAGATGAAGAACTTCTGAGCTATTGCACTGAATACTTAATCTGTTAGATTACCACCTTCAATGCAATATTAACCTACAGAGCCAAAAATTGCTCCAAGGTTTTGGAGATGTGCTGAGCCTTGCCTTTTGACTAGTTTCAGTTCAAGGGAGTACCCTAAGGGAAAGAATCCTGCTTTTTTTCCTCTAGTGTGTGAAGAAACAATCTGTCGATGGACCTACAACTCTTATTAAACAAATTGAAGATAAGTTTCCGTGGTAAGGAATTGAAAAAAAAAAAAAAAAGGTTCTTTTGAAGATTGTGTAGTCTTGATTTTTGTAAACTCTGTGCATGTTGACAACTTGTAAATACCTAGAACACTTTGTTTTTTAATATTAATGGACTATGTTCTGTATGATGTGAAAGATGTGATAAAAAAGTATCTTTTGAATATTCTTTAATTTCCAGCTGGGGTTCCATGCAGTTCAAAGGTAGTTTGGAGGTTTGATGGTTTGGTTTAAGAGGGCATATGAAAATAGTATCTTTGTCAGCAATACTAGCTTAAAACAGTTTGTGTGCCAGTGTGCAAAGGAAGAGATCGCTTCATAAACCAGCTGGGGGACTGGTGAAGAGTGACATGGGAGGAAAATGACTCCACCTAGGTGAGGATGTGACCGGAGGAACTCCGTAGACCATTTTGCTACTGAAACACCTAAGTGGTTTAACTGTCTTGACTTAAAACTGTATGGTTTTTGTTTTTCTGAGAGTGCTGTCTGTGTTAAACGCTAACCCTGCAATTAATATTTGGCATAACTAGTCATTCTGATGGACAGACCAAATCTGAAAGAAACACTGTAAACTGAAAAACATTTTGTCTCTTGGAAATATTTTGTCTTAATTAGCTCGTAAGTCTGTGGATGTGTTGCCATTTCCCTATTATTTTCAAGGTTTAATACCTTTGATGAACCCTGGGTTGAGTTAGGAAAGCCTAAGTAGTGAAAGGCATATTGACATACACAGACCTACAGTTACTACAGAAGTTATGGAAACTAAACCATTAGTACCGATAGAGATGTATGACCCAGTGTGAGTTTGCCTGGAATGATATTTCTACTGTAGTTTACTGAAGGCTGGTAAAGGCGTGCTCTTTTGTTTCTCCCTTGAGCTTTGGGGTGAATGTGTAAGTGTCTAATGAAAATTCTTCTTTCTGACTTAACCTGAGATAATGCCAGCAGTTTGGACTTAATGGTTTCTGTAAACTGTTATGAAATTTTGAAATGAGTTCTCAGTGTTCAGAATGAGAAAGGGTGAGGTTATGAAACTGTTTGCAAAATGTTCGTAACAAACTGTAATCATTGGTAGAGAAACTGGGAGCAAAAGGAGTAATACTGAAAGTTTCAAAGTGAGCTTTATTAAAGATAGCTCTGAAATTTTCAAGAACTTATGCTACCTCTGTAAGAATATATAGAAGAATTAAAGCATTTAAATTCAGATATAGTTGCATTGATAAATCAGTGTTTTGCCTTTAAGGGGCATTTTGCATTTGAAATAAGAGAGGGCATTCTTGGGTTTGGATATGACGCAAGAATGAAAACTTGCACAGGGCTGGACAGAAAGTTGTTTTGAAGCTTTTATGGATAATGTGCTGTGGGGTGTTCAAGTCGAGCTCCCCTTCTTCTCTCGCTGGCATCTAACATCTTACGTTTGGGTTAAAGAATTTCCTGATATAGAAACAAACTAAAATAATGCGGCATTGTCAAGGCAGTCCTCAAAGAACCTTTTTAGAAATGCAGCAAAGAGAACCTAGGAGTGATCGTACTGGACCAGACAAAAGATCCATTTAAGGTAAATATCCTTAGAACAGCGGCCAATGGTAGACAGATGGTGAAAAGTGCAAGAAGGAAAGTAGATAGTGATAATTCTTAGGAGATATGCTTCTTCAACTACATCAGCAGCAAAAGGAAGGCTAGGTACAATGTAGGGCTGCTGCTAAATGAGGCGGGTGTCCTGGTGACGGAGGATACAGAGAAGGCAGGGCTACTGAATGCTGCCTTTGCTTCAGTCTTCAGTCCCAAGGCAGGCCCTCTGCACAGTTCTTCCAGTTATAATGAATTAACCGTTTTCAGCCCAGGCCACGTTTGACAGCAAGGTATATAGTTGGCAGTTTTTAAGTAGGATTGCAATTGCCTGCAGTTCTGTCCTCTTTCATCCTTTCTTCCCCTTGCCTCCCAAAAGGAAGAAACAAGCAAGCCTACACACACAAAATTCATATTTAATTCTCCCGTGGGTTATTGTGGACCCTTATTCAGTAATAAAATATGTATATGAGGGATGAGAATTTTCTGGTGGGCAGGTGAATCTGAAGGGTGTTCTTAGGCAGGCACCAGACTATTCTTCCCTTTGATTACTGTTTTAGAAGACTCTAGTAGTTTACTTGAACATAAAAGTTCAAATGTAGCATTTATCTGTTATTTTGGAAGGAAAGGTAGAAAGTTCCTTGCTTGTCTGGGCCTTGACAAGGTCCGTAAGCAAATCTCTGGCTTTTGGGGAGCGCTGCCTGCTGCCTAGGCTGTCTCTGAAGCAGAGACCAGTGTTGTGCTAAGAGTATGATCTGGAGTGGTTGCATAAGGTAAGTCAGTGGCCGGATAGTACAGTGGATTCATCAGTGCTGTAGAAGGACAACATCCCTAAATCCCTAAGGCCGTATTGTAGCCCAGGCAAATTCTTCAATAAAGATGAATTTGTAGAAGTCATCTTACATTATATTGCCGTGTTTAACATCTGATAAATAAAATGTGAGACTTTTCTTGTTTACTTGCATAATAGTCATGGGAAGAGAGGAAGAACATAAGTGGCATGGGTGACTACTACTATTTACTGGCTGACAAAGAGAAGACAGGAGACAGGCAAGATAGCAACATAACCTGGTGGTATGATTCTGGCCAAAAAATTTCAGATCCTTGAAAGCTAGCTGATGGTGCAGAGGCAGAAGGTACGCTTCAGACTTAAAGCTAGTTTGCTATGCTTGGAAAAAATAATAAATAAGCTTACAGAGTTCTAAGACTTTTTGTTTTACTAAGAAATAATAAACAAGTGCTTCTGAATGCCTTTGTAAGTCCTTGTTCCCAGGGCCCAGGTCCATGATCTGATCCCACTGGGAATTGGATTTCCAGATAAACAGTTTTAGTCTAAATTCCTGTTGCTATAGGAAATCCTAAAAGAAAAAAAAAAAAGTATAGGCCTGAGACAATAGTTTGGTAGCTGTTCATCCTGAAATCTGTGTTATTTGTTGAGTGCAGATCTATTTTACAAGTACTTCAGTGAAAACTTGGACAATGGATTAAAACACTTTTAGTATTTAAAGATGTTATTTTGTTTGGTTGATAGTTTTGGGTTTAAGTTTTTTTGGGGGTATGTTTTTTGAGAGGAAGTATTTTTGGTTTTTTATATATATATATGTGTGTGTGTGTGTGTGAAGTAGTTGGATTAATTCATGATTTCTTCGCAGCAGAGTTGTTCACTCTCTGCTCCCGGTTGGTGCTTGCTGTGTAACTGTGTTCTGCATCGTGCCCTGGTCTTTGATATCATAGCTTCTACTGAACGAGAAACAAACCCATCCTGCAAACTGGATTTCACGCTTTAGACTAATTATAATCCCAAAGGTGTAAATACTAGAAAATATGGTTCCTACTAGCATTAATAAAATCCAATGTGAGCACTGTACATTAGGAAGTTTATTTTTTACATATATACAGGTATGTTTTTGCATGTGTGTATATAAGTATTTATTTTTTCCTGGTTCTGTTTTTCCACTTCTGCTCCATACCAATACTGCTGAGGCATGCTGAAGAGAACAGCTTTTGCTCTTGCCAGCCAGAATCTGTTTTTGCACTGAGGGGTCCCTGCTGGGGAAATCTTTTCCTATCTTTCTTCTCTCCACAGGGTAGCAGGCATGAGGACTGCCCTCCTGTCTGCTCTGCTGACAGTCCTGCGTTCTCTGCTCTTGCTGCAGCAGCTGCTGCTCCTCAGCCTGACTGAGAGAGCATAAATTAAAATACAAAGGTCTCCTGTGGCCACTCTTGGCTGACACTATAATGGCAGTTCAGACCTTCCTATATCATTTTCACTTGACTTTCTTCTTTTTCTCAAGAATTTCTTTTGCGTTTGTATCAGAGTCTGTTACCACTGGGCTGAATAGGAGCAGCATCCAGTCAATCCAAATGTCTTATGTACTTGAGTGACTGGAGCAGTTTGCGAAGACAAGAATTAGCAATGTGGGTTTCATCAGAAGCTCTTGTCATTTTCCTTTTTATTCTGCCTGGAGAAGAGGGGCTATTTTTGTGCTTTTTATGGCTGCTGAAGGTACAGGGCTAATTCCCGTTCTCGTCTCCTCATGAAGGAAGGCAGAGTGCTGGAAACAGCAGAACCATTGTGTTGCCCTCGTGTGTGTGTGACTGAGGGCACAGCAGTGAGTGGAGTGTTTTCTCTGGTGGGTTTTTATTTTCTTGAAGCCTGGTGTCTTACAGGGTTCATGTAGGGGGTCTTTCACTCCCAGAGGATGGAGGAAGAGCTAATTGGTGGTAGGATGGAATGCCACAAAATTGGCGATGTAGATTTCCTGACCCAATGTAGGTTTGGATTTTTGGAGGGGATTGTTTTGTTTTACCTTGTGTGTCTCTGACATAGCAGATGTTCCTTGAATCAACATGCTTACATGTGAGGCTCCTTCTTTGTAGGTGATACGTGGTGGTGATGGTGATCATGGTGATGAGGATGATAATTATTAATCTTTTTATTAAAGTAACTATGCCTGCCTCTTCTCTCCTTTTTTCTGCTCTAGACTACACAGGCTAGTTTGACTTATATTGGGCACCAGCATTTGATTCATGCCAATGGTTCTGTAAGGGTGACTACTCAGTTTTGCTACTCCTCTGATCTATATTATGTATTTCAGCCAGAGCTTGAATTCCAGCATTTTCGTGGATAAAAATTAAACTGACTAATATTTTGTTTGAGTTTGTTTTTTTAACCCTCTTTAAAATTTCTTTTTTCGTTTTTTCTTATTTTTTTTCCCCCATGAAATGGAAAAATCCTTGTTAAACTTGCATCACCTTGTGTTGTAGCTCCTGTTGTGATGGGTTTCTCTTCAGGGCATTGTCAGAATGGGAAGGCAGGGCTAAGGAAAAGCGTTTCAGTAAATGGTTCAGCTTTAGTCCCTGAAAATCACGTGAGATGTGAGAAATTGTTCCATTGTATTTCCATTAGTACGTTTGTCAGCTAGTCCTCAATGCAGGGTTAATCTGGTCCTCTGCTTGTCTGAACCACTGCTCTCTAGATTACGGATATGGGTGTTCTCTATGATTTGTACAATGACTCAATGGTTTCTCTTTAATGTAGATATGTTTTGGCTTCAAATGCAAGCTTCTGCAGCAGTGCATCAAAACTTTCTGATTTAATCAGATTGCCTTGTGGGAAATAGCTTAAAAAACATAATATGAGTGTAAATGTATTGATGCCTCTATATGTGAGTTTCACATCCTCTTTTAATTTTCAGGAGAGCATGTTAAGCCATGAAGGCTTTTCCAGCTGTTTCATTTTCTTTCTTCAAAAGTGAAGTTTTCTCAAGTCGAGTGGATTTCCACCTTCCCCCCCAGTGTCCTCTTCTGGAATGTAATTGTGAGCTTGAAGTTCTGACTGGGGCATTTAATAGAAGTATTGGTCTGATTATCTGCATCTTCTGAGTGGATTCTGGAGGGAACAGTCTTGACAACGTTTTTGCAAAGCTTTTTAATGAAGCTAAGTGTGGCCATCAGATTTTTTTGTGAACAGTTATTTAGGCCTTAGCTGGACAAGGACAGACTTCAATCAATGGCACTGCCTTTGTGTACTGTGGAAAAAAGTTCCTAATTTGCAAAGGTTTCATTTAGAGGAAAGAGAATTTGATAAAACTTTCAAAAGTAGTGTAAGCTGTGGCCGTCATCAAAAGTGGCTTCAGACTGATAGAGGCTGATAAGAATTTCTCATTGCTAGTACAGCACACTGAAATCCATGTTGAATTTGAATCAGAGGCTTCAAAATCATGTAAGTGCGCTTTGAAAACTTCCCCTGTTTTTGAATTTTTCCTTGAAAGTATCTTAGTAATTATGGAAATTGTATAAGCATGTAGTAATGTTTGGAAATAATCATGGGACCAACCATGAAATTGCTGCTCTGTCTACCAATTGGACTTAACAAGAACAAAATGCCATTACTACCTTCGTAATCTGATTTATTTTAATGTCTTTGAATGAAATACCTCTGGAATCAACTGCTGAGTGATTTAACTGCTTCCTTGCTGCTTAATTAAACGGTGGCCTTGCCAGATTGCCTACTAATGGGGTAGCTGCTTCTTGGGGCTGTTTTTTTTTTTCCTCCCTGTGTATATTGGGTATCTGGAACATCTTTAGTGTTGCCTAATGCAGATGCATGCCGTAACGAGGTGCAAGAGGAGTAGGGTTAATGTCCCCATATCATTAATCACGGTGTTCACATGTGGTGCTTGTAATGGCTGACAGACATTAAACTTGACACTCAGTTGAACATTCTTCCAAGGCCAGTGGGAAAAATGTCTTCCCCTCCCTATTCTCCCCAGTCCTTTGGGTGAACTGTCTTACTAATTTGAAAAAAAAAAAAAAAAAGCCCAGCTCCACAAAAAATTTATTTCATAGTACTTTCTTTAGCCTGTAACTTTCAAAAAATTAATTACTCTTACAGCAGATTTCACTTATTATGGTAATTAAAACATATTCAATAAGCATCGGTCAGAATAGAGTTGTCCAGCTGTTAGGTTAGGTGGGGAGGACTGTAATGTGACTGGTGACTCCTTGCCCACAGGGGGAGTGGGAGGATTCACTAAAGGAATCTGAGTGCTGTTCAGGATCAAGCTGTTACTGTGTTTCTTGGTCTAATTCCCCGAATCTGGAAGCAATGAACAAATGCCAGTGGTAATTCAAATAACTGTCCTGAATGAATACGTAGGCTGTCCCATTTTGTCGTACGTCATAATACTCTGCATTGTGAAAACATAAAACCAGAACATCCCTAAGCTGAGAACCTTTTTATCCACAGTTGTTACATAAAAATGTCTTGATTTATGTAATTGACTTTCTAGTTTAGGAGAGAGGGTAGTAGGAAGACAGGACTTGCTCATGCTGCTCAGGCAACTGAAAGCTACTTTGGTGGTGGGGCAAGAGGAGATCATTATGCAAGTAGACTAAACTAAATTTAAATTTAATTGCAGGAGTTGTACCATTCCTGTTAGCTGATGGTGCTCACTTCTTTTTTGGTTCTGAAATTGTATCATCCTTGAATGCATTTTTGCAAACTACTGTTGCTTGCGTTTCTTGTGGGTTCAGAAGATCAGCTTTTTGTAAAGCTCCTCCCTGTCTTTCCCTGGCTGATTAAATAACATTTCCCTGAACTTTTGGCATAGCATTATGTTTGTGTTATCCTTTAAAGGTGAGGAAGAGGACTGAGCAGCATATCTGCATCCTCTTCCTATTTAATACCATAACTAACAAAACAGGCATTAAGAGTTCATGAGGGTACCTTTGATGTTTGTGCTAGTCTCTTCTGCAGGCTAAAAAATTAGCAAACAGGAACAGTACCTAGGTACTTGGTAGACTGTAATTGCCTACTGTCACACTGTGATTTGCAAAGACTGTAGAAGCAATATAAATAGCAGTGGTGTATTTTTTTATTTCCGGCAATATTCTTTCCACCCTCGGTTATGACCAACGCACTTTTGTTACAGGTCACTGTCTAATATGAGCTGAAGAGACTCCTTTAGTGGTAGCTCAGTGTCAGAGAGGGATTGTGTAGCTACAGTGTAGAATTCATTATTCTGTGAACTGATACTCATATGATTCAGCTGACAGTTTTTAAGCTTGCTGGCATGGGCCTTTCACAACGTAAGAGACTTTGTTCATTAAACATTGTGCTAGGTGATTGCCATGCTTTCAAACAGGCTGATCATGAGACTGAGTTTTGTGACGCTTGGTTTGGGTTGACTGCACTAGCCTATGTTTCCCGTGGGTACTAGGGCAGGTGCTGTAATAACACAAATAATTGTGCTTCTCCTTCTGACCAAGCATATTCTTGAAATGTCATTCCAAATGTAATAAGAGCAAGTTACTGACAATAGTCTGTTGTGCTTGTGCAGCTTGGTTTTCTTCTCTGAAATAAGAATTCCCTGGAAGCCAGTGGGAATTGGAGGGCTTTTAAAGAAAGAATAAGGCATGCAACTGTTGGGGTTTTGTTGGTGTGGTGTGTGTTGTTGGTTGTTTTGGGGTGTTTTTTGTTTTTTTTTGGTTTTTGTTTTTTTTCCCGCCTCCCTGTTGAGAATGACCTGCTCACCCTTCCCTGGACCCTCTCCGTTTTTTCCTGGGAGCTTGGGGAAACAACTGCTGATACGTTGCCTTTAGGCCACTGAAAAGTGTTGTTCAAAAGGATATTTTGCTCTATTCTGTTTCCTCTGCTTCCTACTGCAGTGAGGCTTGGACTGGTCTCTGTGTTAAGGAGCCAATTACTCTAAGACTGGAGCTCCCTTATGGGCTGTAAACGAGCACAGTGGAAACTTGCCTAGAATTTGGTAAGATTTTGGACTGGAATAATAGGCTTTGGTTTGGTGTGACTTGCTGTTGCCAATGCTTTGCTCAGAATTTGGTTGGCTATGCAGAGAGCTGGCTAGTTAGAATACACTTACATTAAGAATATTTTTTTTTTGGCATTAAAGCAACTTGTATTTTCATGCTGTAAGTGAAGCCATTCCTTGCTGATCTTGCATTTGTTCCTAAAAAGCAGTGTACTTCGGAGGTGCCTGTGGAAAAATAAACATCATTTAGTTTTGAGCAGTTACTGAAAAACTAATCCTATAGACCAAAATATAATGAGTTGTGGGTTCTTCGCTCCAATGAGTGAAATATGACTGGTGTGACCTAGTTTATTCGCATATTTAACATACTGGATACTTTTTGTCTTTTTTTTTTTCTGCTTGTTTCCTAGGAAACAAATGCCCTGGAATAGTAGAAAACAGCTATTATATGGAGACTGCTGCCTGTCTGAAGCTTTGTTCTTTTGTAGGTGGAAGGCTTTAAAGGGGAAAGAGCTGGAGTTTTCAAAAACATCTTTATTAACCAAAATAGCATAAGGGTGTGTTTCGCGCTGCTGTGCAGCTTCTCAATATATTTATATTTTCTCCAGTAGGACTGTCTGTGTTGTAACGGCTTATCTAGCAAAACTAGCATATGTGCTCCCATTCAAGGCATACTAAAAGAAGCTGAATGATTAATAAACGGTTCTTTCTGTCATCCTTGCTGAGCACCATGAAGATGCGTATTTTAAGAAGTATTTTATTTTGAATTATCTGAAATGGAAACAATAATGCAGATATTGGAGTTAGAGTAAATTTCAGGAAATTTTTTTTTTGAGTGGAATAGGTCAGGAGAGGGGTGGGAAACCTTTCAAATGTAAAAATTGTCTTCAATTTGTCATGCTGTTGTGGTTTTTTTTGTAGTTTTAGCCCAATGTTTATTGTTGCTGGATTAAAAGAAATAGATGTAATTGTTGCAATGTTGATTTTGAAGCTGTGATAGTGGGAATGGTTTTGGGATTCGTAATGCTGAATCTTACTGGTGAAAGAAAACTCAACAAACTGGTTTACTAGTTGAACTGGACGGTTAACTAATGAGAATGGTGGGGGGAGTGATGTTGAGTTTTGAGAATACTGAGCAAATTGCAGGAGTAAGAACAAGGGGAATCTGAGCTTTTGGTAGTGTATGACAGAAGGATGAGTTCTTAACTTTGAAAGTGCTGCTCAGTTCCCCTTTGGTCTTTCTACACTGGCTTCAAAAACAGTCTTGTAGGGACCAATGATCAATGGTGCAGATAAAGTTGTATCTCTTGTATTTTGTGACTTATTCAGTTGTTTCTGATCTGCTTGAACTGAGCATACAGCACGTGGTGTCAGTCTCTTGAGTACATACATCACTGATGCTGGTGTGCTGCAAGCTGTATGGTTTGCGTGGCTCTGGAGCTGTGGCTTGGTGTGGGTGGGCCATCTGCCCTAATGTGCATGCAGGTTCTTAAGGAGACAAATAACTAGCTTGCATCTTCACAATTTGATGGTTCATTTCTTTCTTGCTGTTGTTTCAGGTCTTGATAGATGCTGTTCTGATGTTTTTCTCTTAGTCTACAGCACCTTGAGAAGGGCATAGTGGCAGGATGAGATAAATCCATGTAGCCCACAATTCCCTGCCTGAGCTTTATTCAGTACTGCTTTATTCAGCCCTTTCCTGAGGGAACGACAGGTAACTAACAGTAGCAGTGTATGATCAGGAGCCTCATAGAAAGGTGAGCAAAATAAAGGGATGTGCTGGAGAATGAAACCTGGCTTTCTTGTTATTGCTTTTGGGTTTGGAATCCAGCGGAGCTATTTCTTTGTCCAGGTGTGCCAGTAATATGGATATAATGCACGCTTACTGCCTTGCCTAAGGGTTATAACTTTCAAAAGGCTAAACACGTTTTGATAATAAACTGCAGTGAAGGCACGTATAAGACTTTGACAATCTTGCCAAAGCGTGGGGATTTTGTTTGTTTTTTTTAACAAAAATGCGAAGTTTTTAAAGTAAGACTGCTTTCAGTGCAAGAACTGGGGGTAAAGGGAGAATGAAGCTGTGCGAAGAAGTAACCAAGCACATCTCCAACAGCCTAGAAGTACATCCACCTGGCAGTGGCTAGGCCTTCTGGATCATAAAGCCATGAATCTGTGATGCTGGGCTGCTGCTGGAGGCTGGAGAGAGCTCTTTTGAGCTTTGCCAAGAGGGGGAGTTGCTCTTTTGTGGCTGCTGCCTCAGCTATTACTGGTTATTATAGTTGTGCAGAGTATGAAGGTGGTGAACCACAGAGCTTTTGGTCTAGCTCTGAGCAAGTACAGCCTCATACCTCTGTGAAAGTTCACTGTTGTAAGAATGTGCGATGTGCATCAGTGTTCATGTGTGTGACCTGGTGAAGTTCTGAATGCTTCTGCATGTCATTTGGGACACCTCTGCACATTCCTAAGTTTTATACTTTTATGCTAAATTTTTCCTGATTAGTGTTGTGGAAGTGGTAGTATAGTCATCTTCATGCTGCCTTACAAAGCCAAGATATCCAAAGTTATCCTTTCTGGTGGATTCCTAAGACAGGCCATGTTTTGTGAAGGAAAGGAGATTATGATTTTTCTTAAGAAAAAGCTATTTTGGGGGTTAAGGGGAGGTTCAGATGCTGTGTGGTGAGTTGTGCAAATGAATCAGATTGTGATCTACCTGGCTGGTCATGTGACTCATCAAGTGGTTTTACCTAGTGGAAGGAAAGTAGGTAACTGACGTTGCTCTGGATGTTCAATACTACTAACTGCTGTTCATGAGTACCTGTTCCTACGTGTACTTAATCAGAAAGATGGCTGACTGCTAGTAATGAAAGGTATTACGAGTCTTTGAGCTCTTCACATGCCAGCTTTTCTGAATTAAGACTATGTTATGCCACTGCACCTCTTCACTAGTTACTAGTGAATGTGGTCAAATTGAAACCAAATTCGAAGGTTCAAACATTATTTTTAGAATCTGTCCACGTAACTGATTTAAATTCTTGTAAAAGCAGCTGTACTTGATGTGATCTTGACCTCTTGCATGAGTTGTGTGCCAGTGGAACTATTGATCTTGCTGGCTGACTTTGTGCGCTTCAAATAAGGTTTTCTCAACAGCTAGACTCAATAGTAGGCAAACAACGTCAGGTTTCAACACAAAACATAAAATGCCCCTAGTTCTCACACAATTAAGACATCTAAAGTAGTTTTTCAGCTCTAAGGACTGGAGAGAGGGAGAGGAAAAAATAGCTCTCTGTGATAGATCTTTTGAAGTAGTAAAATATCTAGATGACCTGGCCAAAGCCAGTTAACTATTGCTGAACTGTCCCTTTGCATAATAAATACTCTGCAAGTGAGTGAACAAACCATTCATGAGAAGTTGCTGGTTAGCTTGCTGTTCCCCTACTGACTATGGGAGAGTACTAGGGAGAACTCTGTGCCTTGGCTGTTCAGTTATTAACACCCATGGATGCATCTGCTAAAATGCAAAAATGGAGAGGCCAAGCATCTGGCAGGAAGGATCTTTCTTGCTATTCCAGCTGGGATTAAGTTAAAGCCAATGAGCAGTGACCGTGGCAAGTTTTGCAGCTGTGCCATGTCAACAATGAGTCTCTGTTCCATAGGTACATTAGTTAACACTGTTACAAGCTATTTTCTTTCAAAGTGCTTAATGGCTTCTCCTTGCCAAGCCCAGTGCTTTCTGCTGTTGCCTTTCTCCTGCTCATTTTTTGAGAGGAGGTAGAAGGAGGTTGTGATGACCAAAGTGACAATTGCAAATAGGGCTGTAACTTCTGTCCTTGCATTAAGCATTCCCGTCTGTTGGATCTTTAATACTTTATTTCTTTTGTTTCACTTACTGTGGGTTTTCCTAATAGTATGTGCCATGCATATCCATTGCTGCTCTCTGAGCATTTCTGTGCAAGTGTAAAAATGCCAAGGTTTAGTGTATTTGAGGTGCTTGTGTAAAGCAGTATTTGCTTATGTGGATGCAAAGTAAAGGGGCTCTCTGCTGTCGAACAACCGAATGTGTCACTTGGGGCAAGATCTCAACTGTTGTAGAAAATACATGTGGATATGTTTTAAGAGTTCGTTACATAAATAGATCATCTAGTTATTGTTGTTTGAATCAATTCTCATAATAAAAGCCAAAAACCTGTAGAGGAGTTGTCCTTGTAAGTTAGTCGCCCTTGTTCCACAGTGCAGTGTAAATCTCGGAGCAGCTCTGATGCAGCATTAGGATGCTTCACACTTATATGAAAGTTACAGTTGAATTTAGTTTCACTATGCTTTTCATCATGTATTTAACGACATGAGCATAGGAAACTTTATCTTTTTTTTCTTTCTTATAAAGGGGTTCAGATTTGAAGATCTGGGCTACATCTCTGATTAGAAAGGGGCAGTTGTGTACAAAGAGCAGCAGTCACTCCAAATGTCATTCTGCCTTGGTGCTTATATTGCAGGATGATCTCCCTTTGCTTCCCCTCCTGTTTGTTACCTACTGTAGCTTGATGAGGAGAACCACAATGGACTTCTGCATGCTGTTCCCATGAGCCATATTCCTAGCCTACATCCATAGGGACCATGGAGAAGCGAACTGGACACTTGGAAATGTGGAAAATGGTATTGTAGCATAATCACAGGGAGTTTCTGAAATCTATTGAGATTTCTCATTACTGCTAAAATAAGCTTTTCTCTAATGTTGTGTAAACCAGGTGCTCTGAGGAAATAGAACTGGTGGCTAGCTAAAAGAGCAGTGTCAAGCAGTGGTGGCTGCTGTCCCAGGTTGATGTAAACTGATGCTGATGATGTGGGAATGTGTTCTCACAATAGCTGTAGTGTTAGTTGAGTCCCGTGGTGTGGAGTGAATTGCATGTGGTAGTGCCTACTAGAAAAGACTACTTTCGTCACTAGGGTTTCCTCTAGGGTGTTGAAGGGCTTTAAGATCTGGTGGTGGTATGAGAAGCAGAAAATAAGGACTTCTCAAGTGTGCTGGTTCTCTTTGTTTTCTTCAGCACTGATGACTCTGATCTGTTGATCAAAACTTTGTGCTAAGTGCTGTGTGTGAAAATGCATAAGTGTTGCATCTGGATCATTGTCAAATGTGTTCTAGTCCCTGCAGAACAGATCCACAAGACAGCAGTGAGGTGTGAATGACATGTCTGCTGCTTTAATTCAAAGTACTTCATTATTAGGACTCTAAAGTTGCAAGTCTTTATATGGTAATAGTGTTTTTTTCCAGTGCCTCCAGTTACATTCTGTAAATCCTTGCAGAGCAAAACAGAAAATTCTGTCACCTTTAATGATGCTTAGTTTGTTTTGAGGAGCTTCCTTACAGAAAAATTTCAGTGAGTTTCAGCTAGGTGTAATATGAAGTGACTGACTGTCTTGGTGGCAGATTCACCATCTGCTGGTAGGAGACACTGTTAATTGTACTGGCATAAATGTTGGTTTGACAGCTCTCTAAATTAAAATGGTGAAATGATATAGGTTGGAAACATACTGAAAGCTTTGCTGGTTTTATGTCGTCTTTTGTTTCCTGTAAAAACTATGTAGTTCGTAGTTCCAGTTTAGAGAGCAGCTAAAGAAGGAAGAAGGAGTAGTGCTAGTGCCTTGAGGAAGAAGCAGCTTCTGTCCCAGGGTGGAACAGGAATGAGTAATGGAGGAAAGATCTGAGACTTCAGATCTGTTGCTGATGAAAAGTTATTTGCATAACCACAGACTAAATTCTGCCCAGAGAGGACATCACTATGTGCATGCATGTGACCTTTGAGAGGAAAATCAGGATCAACTATAAAAGAACTTAGTGGAACTGCTTTGTGGTGTTGTCACGGTTTTCTGCTTGCAAGCTAAATGCAAGGAGACAGTGAATTTGAAATGACAGAAACTTTAAAAGGCTTCTTTTGTGTGCAGATGTGATAATTGGTGATGTCTGACAAGTTTATTGAAGACTGTGGTTTTTAATGGGAGTACCAAGTCTATTTTGCTTCAGTTGCTTTTTAACTACCTGTAGTTCCTGCTTGTCCTCAGCTGTGTTTTTCTCTCCATTTAATGCAAGTTGCTGGCTGCAGGACTACATAATCCTTTTTTCTCTTGAGTAAATTGCTGTATATTAGTATAATTATACAATGAACATTCATTTTGTTGCTTGCTTCATTTCAGTAGATCAGCAGTTCTCCATACCATGTAAATCTCTGCACTTCACCACTGTTTTGCAACCTGCTTTGGGCTTTTTTCAAATTTAACCTGCATTTTTATTTCATACCTTAGAAACAGAGTGATTTACCTTAGAGTAACACATCGTTTGGGTTATTTTGACCTGAAATTTCTGGGGAATTTTTTTAGGATTATATTACTACTTGATTTTCTTTTCTTTTGCTTGAACAGTGACTAATGCATGTATAATGAGGGTCCTTCTAGCTCTATACCATATTATCTTTAGCAGCATTGCAGGGGAGAGAGGATTGATGTTTTGAATTTACTGCGGTGTAGATGACATTATCGACATGTAGTCATGATCATAGAATCATAGAATGGCTTGGGTTGGAAGAGATCTTTAAAGGTCATCTAGTCCAACCCCCCCTGCCATGAGCAGGGAGCTCTTCCAATGATTGGGTATCCACAGCTTCTCTTGGTAACCTGTTCCAGTGTCTCACTACCTTTAATGATGAATGATAGCTTTGTAATAGTAAGAAGGAAATTGTTGAAGTAGTAGAGAATAATCTGCCCTGCATTCTCATGCAAAATGTGAGGTTACACAGCCTGAAAGAAGGGAATAGGAAATGGGCTTGGAGATCTAGATGCACCCATACGGCATTCGCGGGCACAGTTTTTGGCAAGCAAATGTGGCAGTTTAGTAGTCTGCTAGTAACTTGGAGGATTAGTACTGGTTCTTGAGCAGTACCAATGTTTACCTCATTACCTGTTCTGATAAAATACGTAGTACATGAATTAAATATGTGAACGTTGCAAAGAGAAAATCTACATAGCTGGTGCACAGCACTATCACTTTTGTTAGCTCTTTGAATGGGACAGGGGCACCCAAACCTACTGATGATGATGTAAGAATTTTGTGTTCTGCCTGTACTTTGAGCATAGGTTGTTTGATGTTTGTGCTCACTCATGAGTCATTCCCTTCCAGCTGCTGCCTTGAATTAGCTTCAAACACTGTATTCCTGCCCTGTCCTTAGGTATGTGCTCTTCCTGCAAGGACTTGGAATGAAATACGACCCTACGCTCATGAAACAGCAGATGGAAAACTTATTGCAAAGGTTCTTTTGTTGCTAGTTCATCCATGATCTTGAGTTCCTCTTCAGATATGGTTACGTGTACTTTTCGTTACCTGTAAAGCTCTCCTGTCATCCTCGCTAACCTCTCTTAGCCGCTCGTGCTTTTGGCAGATCTCAAGGAAAGAAGCAGCACTGCTGGGAAGAGTGGTGTGGTGGAACTTTTTTCATAGACAAGAGCAGCAGAGCTACCTGCATGTGAAGAGGCCGGTACTCTTGTTTTGCTAGTGAATGGGTTGTTTTAATCAGCTGGAGTGAGACCTTCTTATCTTAGTATTTTCTTACAGAAGGTGTACTTTTGAGTCTGCTAGAATTTGCTTTATTGTGGGAGATGTACTGGCACTGAGACTATTGAAACCCTCTTTTACATGACAGTGTAATAGTAAGTTCAGGTGAATGCTTTTAAAAACTTTCACAAGCGCTGAGGCTCAATGCTGTAACTTTTTCTTGGATTGTGTTTCAAAGAAATTGTTTTCCACCTTCTTTGAATAATGCATAGGGAAGCAAAGCAGTTTGAAGACCAACAAACAGGTGCTGATCAAAACACTTATAGCAGAGAGTGATAAAGAAATAATATTTTTCTAACAATAGATTTGTTGCAGACTCTAAGTATTGTTCCCTGGTGTTCATTTACTTGAGATGATTTTATTCATACATTGGAAATGTTGCTGTGCTCCAGTCTTGTGCTTATTGATCAAGTTGGAGTGTATGTATCAGCACTGAAGATTGAACTTTTAATACAAAGGTCATGCAGCATCCATTTCCTTAAGCTGGCAGTCCCCAGACCCCTCTGCCGCTGCTTTGCTATGTCATGACAACACCATGGCTGAGCAGAGACAGCAGCAGCAGGCATGAGAATAGGCTTTTCTGAATTTCCCTCGTTGCACAGCAGTTTCTGTTCCAGAGACTTTGCTGTGTGGGAATTTAGTGTGATTTGTAACTGAGAATGAAGTCTAAAAGGAATGTGATTTGAAAAACTGAAGTTCTGCAATTTTATGATGATCATTCATTAATTGTAAAACTTTTTCAAATGATTTTATGCTGCATACTATACCCTAAATAGATTGCTGTTGCTTTTGCGTGATGTGCCTACTGCTGTGGTTCTTAATTCAGCTAGTAACCAAGGGGAAGGTTAACTTAAAATATCTCAGCAATTATGCATTTTTCAGAAAGGAATTAACATGGGTAAACTTAGCATTAATAGCAGGTGTTTGAAAAAAGTGTGCCAGTTTGCAGATGAACTTGTCTCTGGGGTTTTGTGTGTGGAGTTTTCTTTTGCCTCGTAAGTAGGCGGTTCATTGGCAAGTGGAATTATTTTAGCCCTTTATGTTACAGTATTGTAAAGTATTGTAAATGTCTACTTTGTGTCTGAGTTCTTAAGATGTAGCACTGTGAAGCAGTTTGCTGGATGCACTGGATGTGCAGCTGTTCCCACTGATCCCCAGCCACAGTACTATTGATAGAACCATATGCACTTAGTATATAATCAGTTTGGATGATGAAACCCTGCCTGATTACTTTGTTGTTAGATATTGAAGAGCTCTAACCAGGGGATGCTGAAGGTTGGAGAGGATTGAAGAACTTCTGCCACAATTCCTGCCTTCTTCTTTACTTGCTCTTGGAGTGGTGAAATGCAAAAAAACTACAAGCTTATTTGGATCTGGGAAGAAAGAAAGAATTGATGGAGATTTGTCAGAAACGTCTCTTAATAGAGTAGATTTCCTGACAGACTGATCAATAGGTCCCTTCCATGCTGCCCAATGCCATAAAACAAAAGGTCTTTTGGGGCCAAGTGTCCCAGTGCCAAGCCCAGACTGAGTTAATTGGGCTGATGACTGGGGATTGCCATGAAGGAACACACCTACACAGCTTGGAGGCTGGGGAGGGTAGAAGAGCTGCTGTGTAGCTCCCTTTGCCACACAGCAAGACTTGCTGGACTGCAGCAGAAAAGGTGAGGTGAGCACTGTGGAGTCTTATGCCGCCTGGTGCCAGTAACAGAAACTATAGTGTTTTGAGTTGATCAGCGTTGGATGGAAAGCACTAGAGGTAGCCTGAGAGTGCCTGAGTGTGCCTTGCTTACCCACCTGCTGCAGGCTCAGCGCCCAAACAGCTGCTGCTCCATCCTTGGATTGGGCACTTGTAATTTCCTTTTGTTCCTGCAGAACAAAACCAGGCTGGGTGCTGTTGCCACACTCGCTGTGTACTTCCTTCTCAGTTGAGCGGAGTGCTACTGTTTAGAAATACTTATTAATCATGTATGTGGCTACACAATTAAGTGCTGTGTAATTCTCAGACCTGAAGGTGGTGGCTCATGAAGGTAATTTCCCCCAGTACTGGTTAGCATGTGTGGCTCTCTAAGACACGTTTCTTATCTCTTGCCTAAAGGGTCCAGAGCTGGAATCAAGTTATGGTTGTTTCTTCTTATTGAGATAATTTTTGTGCATTGCATTGCACTTTTTTGTTTAAAGGCTGATAACCAATTTTCTATATGAGGTTTAAATTTGGAGGACTTTTCATCAGTTCTAAAGTGTTAATGATTCAAGCATAGTGCCCAGTCAACAGTTTATTCAATTTTTAATCAAGATTATTTTATATCTGGAAGTTTTTTAATTTCCAGTCATCACTTTAAAAAATGGTCATTCTACATCTTTTTTTAAAAAATGAAATTACTTTGTACAATTTTTGAGTTTGTTGCTCCTTCTGTAAGCACTTGGAAAGAGGGACAGCCCACTTCAGCTAATTGTATTGTAACTGATCTAGTGGCTATGACAAATTGTATCAACTCTCTTGCACTTATGAGGAAAAAAATGAAATATAAATATATACTTGATGCAAAGGTCTGGCTTTATTTGATAAAATGTAGTTTGGTTTGAACTTGCACTTGTCGACAGCACTGTTAGATTGATGTTTTGTTGCATAGTCTGTCTGAGGGCTGTTGAGTTGAAAACTACACACAGGTATTGCTAAAGGATTCTGTTTCATATTTTATATTGTATTGTATATGATATTGCTTCTGGAGAGTTCAGCCAGCTCTTCCATGCAGGTCCTAGATTCAACCACTAATTTTCTTCTGGCCTGTTTTTTTTTTTTTTTTTTTTTTTTTTTTT
>Ga0065711_1030353_pt1 | contig 32748 bp, 19 predicted proteins | sample Hoacrofraction12_FD_59098 | JGI IMG/M metagenome (GOLD analysis project Ga0065711, IMG submission 59098) | Hoatzin crop microbial communities from Cojedes, Venezuela - Epithelial fraction 12 v2 (version 2) | ecosystem: Host-associated > Birds > Digestive system > Esophagus > Crop | place...
CTGCACGGCGGCGCCCCCCCTGGTACCTGGGAGGCGCTGGCTCGTAGCCCCGGGGCAGGCCGCGGCGCTCTGGGCGGGGGCGCGGCCGCCCCCCGCCGTGCCGGATTTTTGCTCTCCGGACGAGCCGGAGGGAAGCTGAGGGCCGGGTGGTTACGTTCTCGCTCCCCAGTTTCAGACGTGTTAGTTCGTGTGGGACTGAGCTGCGGCACGGCTACCGCTGGGCGCCTGCGCTGGGGTCGCCGGCGCTGGGCCTCGAGGAGCATGCAGCCGGCACCAGCCGGCGGGGAGCGGCCCCCCGGTCCCCGAGCCGCGGGGTGTCTCTGCTCCTTGTCCCGGGTGGTGGGCGCCGCGTGAAGCCCAGGCGCGTGGCTACGAGCTGGCTGGCAGCAAAGAAGCTGGAGCGAGAGGCCGGCCCGGTTTTGAGGCGTCTCCTGGGTAAGAGAGGCCTAACTAGTGCAACAGCAGTATCATATCAGTATTGAAGAGGAGGCCGCGGCGGCCAATGGACAAATTTGCCTCAGCATGGATTCTGATCGACCAAGTCCCTGTAAGCCTACTTTGTGTTCCGTGCTCCAGTGCTTTTCTGTTACTTCCTCGCCAGAATTAAGATGTTGAGAAGAGGTAAGGATGTTAGGGTTGTCTGCAAATCTATTGCTGAGTTAAGTGAAAGGGCATTTTAAGATAAATTAAATGTAAACAAACACCTGACCCTAAGGAATCATCACCTCAATAGATTGATCTCGCTGGACCTGAGGGTGTTGAACACAAATACTGATGAAAGGCCAAAGGGACAAAGTGCTCTGAGGGCATGTAAATGTGTATTTAAATACATGCATTAACACAACCCAAAAGTCTTATTTGTATTTTTCTTCAATGTAAAAGGAGACATGTTAGTTATTTTCCTCTCGGTGATTTTGCATAGGTAGAACCGTAAAAGTAGACTGCTGTTTTTTGAATGCGTATGTTTGTACGGAAGACAAATATGTCAGTCCCAGCCATGAAGGAGCATTATATTAATTTTGCAGTGCTGCTTATTACTGTAAGTAGGCCTACTTCTCTTTTTTTACTTTGCTAAGTGCAAGTGCTGCTTAATAGTAAGCGGACTTAAATTTTCTTTTGCTAAATACTCTTCAAAGGCTCAGACATCTTGAGAACACACTGTCTGATCTTAATGCTGAAGATTTTGTTTCTTTGCCATTTACTAGGTAACATAATTGCTGCTTTGTTGGGTCAATACCTGCTTCCCATTTTTTTGCTATAATTCTCTATGCTCTTCCCAAACGAGAGAGAGTAGCAATTCATGTTGCAGCTCTTTGCTGAGAACTTGGGAGTCCGCAGCTCTTTTGCATGCTGTCACTACACAGTTTTTACAGTTGTTTTGGGGGCTGGGGAATACCAGACTCTCACTGCCAGAAAGTCTTTTGTAACTCAATGGAAGCTAACCTCTCCTGGTCCAACAGCTGTAGAAGTAGTCTTACATATGTCTAGATGTAACTGGATTGTTTAAACCATAGGTGTAAGGGAGGCAACTTGCAGAAGCAAGGCTCCTACTGTTCCTGCAAAATCATCTGGATTTTCTATTAATTTTAAATGGTGGTTTTGGAGAATTTTGAATTTTCAAACCTTGCCTGCGAAGGCATTTCTTTATCACTAAATTATATATATAATGGTTACAGTTCATGCCTGTGTAGAATCTGTGACAAGCGTGCAAATGCTGTCAGTTTATTATTGCAGTTGCTCTGGTCAAAGCTTTTGCTATTACCCCAGAATGGTTGAGGTTGGAAGGAACCTCTGGAGGTCATCTGGTCCAACCCCCCTGCTCAAGGAGGGCCACCTAGCAGATTCCCATAGTCTTTCATGGAGGCTTTGCTGCAGTTGAAATAAAGTGAAGGTGTTTGGGATAGAGTATCAGATTCCAGGAACATTAATGAAAACTGCAAAGTTGAAAGCAAGATTTTTCTAAGAAGATTAGATTTTGTATTTGTATCCTGTGAATTCTGGTTCCTTTATTTACTATTTCAAGCAAAGCGTAAGTGAGATATCTAATTTATTGGGACCTACAATCATATTTCTAGAAATAAATTTGCATAATCAGAAAAAAAATATACCTTGCATCTCAGTAGTATTTTTAGGTGTCACAGTTAATTTGACCCTGGTAACTCATGAGAATGCAGTCAAGTTGACAGCAGATTTCTGTTTCAGACACTTCTTTGCCAGGGATGGGAACATTTATTTTCTGATATTCTAGATCATTCTTGTTTTGTATATGTGAGAGTTTTGATTTTCAGATTGATTAAATTGTTTTAAGTACTTTGATTCACCTTAACAACCTTTCTGAAAGTAGTATTTCATTTAAAAATGGAAGTTAGTAGAATTTTATAAAATGAGTAGTAATGAGTTTACTACACAGTATTATAGTACTAACTAGGAATCTGAGAGTTTGCCACATATTGACTGGTTTTTGACTGTCATTATACGCTTTGCATTTCAATCTGAGTAAACTTTTGTAATGAGATTAAAAACTCATCTTGTTGGTCAGAAAAGATGTTTCCAGACTGATTTATTTCTCTCTCATGCTTTGAATGGAGTTGAGATTAATTGACCTGTGTAATAGATGGTAGTGGCACAAACAGGTGCTGCCATGGTTGTAACTGATGCAAAACGGTGTGGGATCAGAGCTGGATAATGAATATATCAGTAGGCTGAAATTACCATTTAGACTTTGCTCCTGTATGTAAGAATAAGGTTACATCAACAAGCAAGGCAAACTAGATTATTTTGTCTTTATGATTCCTGCTGCAAAAGAAGAATTATATTACCATTTCATAATCTTTTCTCCCTCTGTGTTAGAAAGGGCTTATTCTATGTAAAGAGATGGTGGTAGGACATTGGTGCTGAAACATGCCAAGTCATTATCGCCTTCCCCATGGAGATGTTGAAAATTCGGTTACAGGATGCTAAAGGAGTGGGCAACTGAATATTTATTCGTCATCCTCACAGAGTACGTGTTTGGTTCAAGTATGTATTTTTAAATATTAATTATTTGATACTTCTGCTAAAAATTTACTCTTACACTTTAATGCAAAACTTTAAAGCTCTAAGTGTTGTGGCAGGTGACATTGTTTCAGGTTGTGCCTTTGATTCTTGAGGGCTATAGTCAATGTAGGTCATTTTTGATACATAGCACATGGGTCCGGGAAGGCGGGGGGGAGGGCAGAGAGAATTCTTGCAATGAGAAAGGGTGGAAAGTGGGTTATTGATGTCTTCAGTGCTAGTACTTCACCTTTGTGAGGTACGGGTTAGTAACTGCTACTTTTCATCAGAAACTGCATGAGTGAATGGAGATACTGTTATGCATGGTGGCAAAAACATCAAATATTCCACCGTCAGCTTTAGTGAGGGATGAGGAAGTGCAAGAACCGTATTTTCAGGAGAAAACTTAAGGAAACAGGTTACTTTCTGCTTCATTTCAGCATCACAGTACCTTGTGAGTAAAGTCTGCTGTTCAGTACCTGGTGGAAAGTTTGTAAATACCACCCCACTGCTAACTAAAGTGTGTAATGTCAAACCTGATGTGCTGAGAAGAAGAATGGCACACTCCTAGCAACTGGGTTCATGCACACAGAGGCCATTAAAAGACTTCACAAGTCATAGGGCCATCTTGCCAAGATAGGACATTTCTTACTTTCTTTTTAATACTTTTCATATTAGCTATGGAATGCTATGTAAATTTAACATGTGCTTCTCTTAGGACTGTTCCTTTTTCTGTCATCTCTCTCTTATTTGCACACTGAACAGTATAGGAGACTATAAAAATTAAAAAAAAAAAAAAAAGAAGAAACAAAAAAAGCCCTGCCCTATTGATTTTTCCTAACTGGTTATGTAGTTGTCTCTGGATGCTGTTAACAGTAGCCCCTAAAATGAACTCTTCACAATAGTTCCCTGCTTGACTCTGGGCTTAACTATGGAATGGCACCTCGTGCTGGTCCATAAAAAGCAATTGAGGGAAACTCTTGGGAAGGCAGATAAAACAGTTTTAAGGTCTAACTGGCACTTGCTAGCACTATGAGGCTTTTCCCAAGAAGAAATACTGATGATTTCTGTAACACACAGCCTTTTAAAAGGTCAAAGAATATATAGTAGATGTATGCAACAGGTCTCCCACGCAAACAAAACTGGAACTTTATGTTAATATCAACAAAAGCAGGAGTATGTTAGTAGGTGTGTCATTGATTTTTGCTTTCTTCTGATTTTGCTGGAAGCAAAAATAAACAGAACGACAGAAAAATAAAAGATCTATGCCAACAGCTGGATGTACAGTGGCTCTGAAGGTTATCAGCAGGTTAATTGTCCATGGGCACAGTGGCAATCTTTGAGTATAGTTGGCGGTTCGAGTTGGGCATAACAAGTTGGCCTTCATCTTCCTGCCTCAAGCAGTTGTGTGGGTCTGTTACTTGCCAAAACTATAAGCAAATCTCTGCCTGAACACCTGAAAGAGCATGAATGCCGCTCTGCTAATGTGAACCTTTGGATAAATCTGTTCCACTTCATATTCCATTCATATTCCACTTTAAAAGTGAAAATTGTTTTTCGTAAAAGCACATTTGCAATCACAGAACAGCGAAGAGCTGTAGTGAAGTAACCCACTTTACAAGGCTAAACACAGGGCTGGGAAGGAGTGAAAGAAGACAAAGCTTTTGGTAGTGATTTGACATATTAGTGGCATATATTATCTGAAAATTGTATTTAGTAGGGCTTTGAATCTTCAGTGTATCTACACAGAGCTGCAAATTCTTAGCTCTGAAAGAGTTTTGCCTTTTTTATGTTACATATTGTTAAAAATCTTTTTACTACCATTTAACTTATTTATACACTGAGATTATTTTTTTCCCTGGCAGCATTTGTCAAGACATGCAGAATGGTAGTGCTGTTCCTCAATCAAGGAAGCATGGAGGATTTTATTTTTTGTCAGCTATGTTCATGCCTTCATTGTAGTCTTGCTGTCTTGTCTACAGTACTCCTGCATCAGCAGAGGTCACATTTATTTGAGCAGGGTCAGTTTAATCAAACTGTGATTTCACCACTACTGTTGTAGGTAGCAGAGATGAGGGACAAAGTTGCAATTCTGTCACTGGATTCTGTAAGCTCTGCTACTTTGTTTTCGAATCACTTAAACCAGGTGGAAACTAGCTCTCATCCTCAGGGATTGGTCTGGTGCAATCATAGCTTGCCACAGAGTCATCAGGTCTAATGAAACAGTAGCACTCACGGGGGAAAGCGAGGGGGGGAATCTCAGTGAAAAGGAAACATTTGTTAGTTTACGTTTATTTCCTTATTCCTGGGTCTGTGCTTCTCACCTGTGCATGTTCAGCACATAGGTTGGGGCTCGGCTCACTTTTCCACTCACAAGGGACCAGCTGACCTGTGTGGGGAAAAAGAGGTTTTTTCTGAGTTTCACTTTAAGTTTGATGGTATTACACTCCCCTTCTGGAGAACAGAGTAGCAAGACTTGAAGCTTCACTGATTCTTCAGTGCTCACAGAGAAAGAAGTTTTTCAAACAATGTACTTCAACAGAAAAGAGAGGCTTACTCCACTAGTGCAGACATGAAAAAGTATGCCTAATGAACACAGGTCTGGACAACAGTGGTGATGACAGATCTACAGAGTAGATAAGCAAACTGTATGGGCTTGGTCTCTGTTGACTACGCTGAAGCTAGGGTCCTCAAAAAATCTAATATTACATATATGGAAAAATACTATTGCTAATATGAAGGCTGTAAGTATATGTCAAAATCTAATTAAAATGTTCAATACTAAGAGTCTGCATTGCCTTTTTTAACACTGACATATGTCAGATGTTTTGTCTCTGAGCATCTCTTCACAAAATACCTGGGATTTATGAGCAAAGCCTTATACATACACATAGTCATTTCTCGTTCTTCCCCAAAGTAGATTGCAGGTGGGTTCCAAAATACAAACTTGCGGTCCTATGATTGTGCTTTTGTGCATGTCACAGAATATGCAGTTAATTGAAGTAAACAGTGATATGTCTTTAGAATAAAACTTTGTGCACACCAATTTGCAAACCTGTTATGAAATACACTTTTATTTATATTTCATTATGAGCACAGAAGTACATTTTGACCACATTCTGCTGGAATCTTACATGTTACAGAGCTTCTGTGGCTTAGTGCAATAGTTTGTCCTAACCTTCTCATGAACACAGTCGCTATAATCAGTGTTACATTTACCACACTTGCAGCTCACAGCCACAGGGTAGGAATAATAAGGGATGGTGTGATGAGGACAGCCCGGAATCAGTGCTGTTTGATACAACATCTCTTTATATGTGCACACGTTCTGGGACAGAGCACTTTTGAGTAGCAGCTTCTTGCCATTGCTGTCCTACAAAGAAAAAAGAAGTGCATTGTTTCACTGAAGCATACATGAGTGTCAGATGACTTCCTCTGAGGTTTTCTTAAACATACAGAAAGCAAACCTCTTTACGCCTAGACTGGCTCTGGTATTTTCAGTGTACTTCTGTTCCAAACTGTAATTTTGAATCTGCATGTGATTGTGGCTCTCTACCCCTGTAGATATGTTCATCTTGCTTTTATGGTTTTAACTAATCTGTGTGGCTGATAGCGCTAACAGTGCTTTGTAATCTGTGTTGGCTACCTACTGACCATGGTGGAACTTCAAATGATATGTTGAACAGTGAAGCTCAAGCGTAGTGTTTAGCATGCCTGCATGCGAGATATTCTCCGCAGCTAGCTGTAGTAACAGTAGGGGGAGTAGAAGTTAGCCAGGTCGTTTACATTAGAGTGACTAAATATAATCTGCCTCTCACCTGGTCCATCCTGACCCCACAAAGTGACTACAGAGACTCTGCAGTGACAGCAGCATTCAGCTCTCTGCTGTGCCACTGGTTTTATAAACTCTGTAGTTCCAGAGGCTTGGCATTTCTCATCCATACCTTCGCAAAAAGCTAACTTGAAAACATGATGATTTTTCTGACTGTGACAAACACTGTTAGAATTGGATCATTTACACACAATTTTCCAGTGAGAACAGGCACTTGTTTTGCAGTGATGGCAGTTATAGAGACAACTGCCTAAAACAGAGTAACACCTTGTACCCGAGTCATGCAAAATCCAGCGCAGATGGTGGTGTTGATGGCCAGGCAGTAGGCACATTCCCTTTTCTCCACATGGATTATATACTCAGAAGGAGCACAAAGTGATGCTGTTCGACCAAAAGTCAGGCCAAAGAGGAGAGACATCACAAAGAAGGGACTCATGCTAGATGGGAGGAAAAACAAACAAAGTAAACCCTAATTAAAATTAGATATACCTTCCAGCTCTTTTCTCAGAATCTGACAAGAACACTTATGATAGTCACAGACTAGAAGTAATCTTAATTTTTTTAGCTACAGCCTGACAAATTCTTTCCAGTATCTCAGACATTTAATTGAAATACTACTAACCACTAAACAGAAAAGAAGGGTAAACAGGCCATTAACAACATATAACAAATTCACTTTTTCCCCCACTAAAGCATATTTCATGGAACTTTTCACTAATAAGTGATAAAATGCTGACACAGAAAAATAACAGAAGCTAAAGGATTTGAAAATGTGATGTGTGAGAGAACATGAGCTCTAGAATTAAGCAGAGATGCTAAAACAATCTTACTGGTTTAAAAATTATTTTTAAAAGAAAGCATCTTGTAAAATGTTCAAGAGAGAAAAAGAAACAGCTGTGCATATCAGGCATACCACTGTATTTGTTTTACTTTCCAGTTGGCTTAGAGGCATGATGAAATGGGAACACTGCCAAGAATTAAATAATAGGTTCAAGCAAATTACAATAAAGAACATCAGGAAAGAGTTCAAATCAATGAATCCCCACTTTATCTGTCTGTTGTGCTGACCTCATTTCTCAGACCTGCTAGGGGATACTGAGAACAAAGCTTTGATTAGCTCTGAGACAATTCCAGGGTCTACTCTATAGCTTCTAAACTACAAACTTAAAATGACAGTGTCTATAAACATATGGACATCACCCTCTAGTCTCTTCCAGCTGTCAGTTTCCCATAGCAAAAGCCATTCATGACACAGTCTGGTTTACCCTGTAGCTGCAACAATGCAAGTCTGGAGAGACCAACCTCGTCAGCTGAATTCTTCCCTATTACAGGAACCTGATTCTGCCTTGAGCTGGGAGAGACAGTGACCCAGCACAAGCTCTGTGTGTGCTTTATACTCTCCAGGCTAATTCCAGGCTGATCTTACTGTTTATATAATTGCATCTGAATTGCTGCTTTCTTATCGCAAAGTCATCTATTGAAAATTCATACTGAACCACAAAGCAAATGTGATAGGAACAAATGTGTCCATAATATCCTAACCTGGAAACTGGAGCTGAAAATCTAATTATTTTAACAGTCATTCCCTTCTCAGGCTTTTAAACTAACCACTGCTTCTAAAAAGTTATTACTGATTAATTTAATCACTACATAGGACAGCAACATCATGACAGGAAGGCTAGCATGGAAGTGGAGTCATCCTGAATCACATGTGGCTAATTCTACACCTATGTTTTTCAGAATTTTTATGATGTCTGGTTCACTCAGTTTGCTTGTCACCTGGCAGGCACAACTCAGACACAGTCCTATACATGTAAAGTAACAAATCTCAAGTCAAAACCTTCTCACTATGCTTATTCACTGCAGCTCTGTTAACACCTACCCTTTCAGCAAATCACTTAACTGCCATTTGGACTTTGATCTGATGTATGTCTTATGCAGGTCAAATACATTCTTACTTTACGTAGCCATAAGAAATATGATGAACTTGAGTTTGAGCTGGTAAACATTGTCACTTTGGGCTGTTGGAGTAGTGATCCAGTCAGTCCCGACAGGTGTTTAGCTAATTCCTGAATAATATTGTCTCCTTTTCCTGTGGTTTTGGACTGCTGCACACAGCTTTGTGTCCTGGACTAATTCTCCAAGGTTTTTTTTTTTTTTTTTGATAAAATGACAGAGTTCTTGTTCTATTAAGACTAGCCAAATGATTTCTGTTTTCATGGGCTCTTTAATTAGGGGTTAATTTCTACCATATAACTTCTCAGGAATTGAATACAACTCTTTCTGGCTTAAGGATGTGAGCAGAGTATTAATTGTGCTCTCAGTAACATCTGTCCATCTACACTTAGGGACAGAAGTGTAACACTTATTTTGCTACTGCTCCAGTATATTATTTAACTCTATATTTGTCTGACGTATTTTAAATGCAATTAAACATACAGGCTATACAAGTATACACATGCATACACCTATATGTACATGATATGTATATATACACCCACATCCTATATACACATATACACTACATACATATGTATGAGTTTTGTTGTTTATAACTTTAATTACAGAAAAGAATGCTTGTTCTTGGAAAAATCTTAACCTTAAATCTTAATCTCCACTCTCAAAGGAGACAACGATCTAGAAAGGAAAAGGAAACAATTCATAAAACTAAATCCCAAAGAGGACAAAATTTCCCAAAATAAGAATAAAAAATAGCATTCCTAAAGCAAGAATATCGCATGTGACCCTTGCATGCATAGCTGAAGTAGGTAATGCTGATTCTTTTCTCTAAAGATTTCACAGTGATTTACAAGCACAGCTTTAGGCAATTGGAGGTGACTGGTTCTGACAGGAAGAACACCACATCCACATTTAAATTGTCCTCAACATATGCTATAAGAGCATAGGCAGAGGACAGATCAGAATATGAAGACATATATCCTTTGCTGCTTTAAAGTGCTAATTTCTCTGATTTGAGCAAAATGGGTGTATCTAGGTGGGGGAAAATTCAGATTAGGGTAAAAAACGATGAAGAATTTGCTTTAAGAGGATATAGGGAAATGTCTGCAAACATCAATAGCAAAGAAAAAAATGTAACAATGCTTGGAAGTCTATCATAGTGAAGATGAAAAAGAGAATGCAACAATAGAACTATAGCAACAAAAAAAGAGGAAAATAACACTCACTGTTAGAAGTGAGAAAATGTAGAACACTCATAAGGGAAGCTGGAGACTAGGAAATAAACTTCTGTCAGTACAGAGGCCAACTGTAATGTCAAGGCGCATTACTAGATGAAGACAAGCTGTTGATGCAAAGTGCAAAGTCTTCAGTAGGTACATGTGCATTTGAAAATGTAGTGGCTGAACAATCAACATACATATTTGCAACAAAAATTATTAAATAAATTGTATAAGGAGTAAATATTTTCAAATCAACATCATTAGCTAGCTAATGCTAATTTCAAGAAGTCTTGGAGTACTAAGGAAATTTCAAAACATTAAGAAAAGCACTAATATTATGCCAATATTTAAGGAGAGTATGTTGACCCAGGTAGCTCTCAACAAGCTAGCCTGACAGCTATCCTTGATAAATCAGGTGAAGTAACAGAAAGTTGATACAGGATTTGAGCAATAAAGAATTAAGGGATGAGAACATAATTAATGCCCGTCAAGATGGTCATAAAATAGGTCATGCCACACAAACATGATTTCATTCTTTGAGGTCATTACAAATTTGGTTGTTAAGGCAACTACATAGATGCAATGTCCTTAGTTCCATCTGTCCAGAGCCCTACTGTCATGAAGATTGAGAGCTATTAGGCAGAGTCAAATGTGGTATATGCTGAATGTTTGGAATTATTAGTCACTGGAGCAGGTAGTATAATTTCAGCAGTGCATTTATGCACTGCAACTTTTTTACCCAGCGTCTGAATGCACTGCAGTGCATTACAGAAAAATCTGACCAGGTATTAAGAATGAAAATTAATGTATCTGGAAGCACAATAAATTAGTCTGAGTGAAACTTGAGACTTGTGACTACTGCTGCTCATACTTAGGTTAGCTCCACAATGATATGGACACAGAACTTCTTGGCTACTACCTTTTCTTTGCTGGCATCATGTTAGCCTGCCCATCTGTCAGAGATGCACTAAACATCACCAGAGTAATATACACATTCATATCTCTTCAGTATTTTACACAAACTATGAAGCTGGTAGAAAAACTTTTCCTTGATTGGCCTTCTGGATGTGACCATAGAGTTCATCCACTACTGACCTCTCTGAACACTTGATGGGAGTCAGATCCCACTACCTGCTGGGGACAGCAAGACAAAAGACTGTGGCAGGACAACGAAGTCCACTGTGGCAATCTGTGAGTGCCCAAGTCTTCTTTCATACAGTTTCCTAAAATCCATAGTTAAAAGTCTGATGCTTATGGATCCATTTCTTTGGCTGCCCCCCTGCTGACCTGCAAACTATTCAGTGGTAGAAATTTTTAATGTGCTTTTACAGCCATCAGCTTTGTAGCCCTGTTCTGGAACAGCCAGTTACACTTTTAATTATTTATATTTAACCTTTCTGTTAACTAAACCAATCCATTCACTGACATCAGTTATTTTACACTTTCATTAAGTGAAAGATAGTATGCTGATGTTCTACAAGAAGTGTTTTAAGTGACCTCTCAATTTAGTAATCATGAAATTATTGGGTTCATTACCCAGGAATCTCTGTAATGGGCTAGAGAAATTCAGTGCATACCAGAAACTTATACGTAAAACTAATATAATAGGATTCTCTGTCACTGACCAATGCCTAAGATAAAAGGAACAATGAGGAAAAGTTATCACACATTATTCCTACTCACTCTTCCCCTGTTAGTAGTAAAACTCAGTGAAAACTTTGTGATCTTGTGAGAAGGTTAAATTATAGAGCAGAGTAACTCTTGTTTCCACTGCATACATAGCTGTAGATATTAAAATAAAAACATGTCCATGCTTGCAAACAACAGAGAATTAGAAGCTATGCTGATGAAAAATAGACAAAGCCAACCAGATTTCTAAAAGATTAGTATTCTGTTAGAGGAATTATTTCCAACCCCATACTGTTGCAGACCTCCACTGATAAAAGGAAACAAGATCCTAGTATGCTGCCATAGAAACAAGTGGTTTTGCCAGGTTTTGCATTTAAACAGACTGTGGCTGCTGAATTTTTCAAAGCTAATCTGTCTATTGCAAGTCTCTCTCTGTAATAGCTTGAAACATAGCTCTCATCTGTTAAATTTATAGATTCACAGGTGACCACTCTTCTCTTTCTTTCCTAGGATTAGCTGCAGCATTTCCTATCAACCACAGATTAAAATAGCAATTCTCTTTATTGCATATCATATGCCCACGATCTCCATTTATGGTCTGAAAATACTTCATAATCCTATTTGCTGTTCAGCTCGTATGATAGACCACTCTGTATTTGGTTTCATTTCTTTGGAAAGTGCTAGATATTTCTGTTATTCTAAGATATACAATCACTACACTGAGGAGACAATTAAAAAAAAAAAGCCAAACAACAACTGCAAAGACAAGCCAGAAGCCTTCTGCAATGTTACTAAGGATGAATGACTATACCTACCCAATGTCATAAGGATTTTAAGGGATAAAAGTCACAGACACTTTCCGGTTTCTAAGGGGTGTATTGTTCTCCTGATTTGACTGGCAACCTGATAAGCAGTCAGTTGGTAATCAGACAAGGTCTTCACTGATGAAGTTCTGGTGTGGAGACTTGACACTATGCATGCACAATTGACTTTTTCTAGATCAGAATTGAAGCTAATTATATATGCTCAGTATGAACATCAGGGTATGTTTCTGTTTCTCCTTTTAGGCTTTGGGCATGCAGTCCTGTCAGATGCTGTTCTTACCCAACACACATTCCTGTCTTAGGCACTCACACGCCCACCTGAAAAAGAAGTGTCTACCACAGCTATGACAGACTGAAGCCCACCAAAGTGAATGCCTCCCAATAAGGAAGCCACTCTAAGATTCCAGCTAAAAAATAAAATGGCTATAAGGAAGGAAAAAAGGGAGACTGTTCTTCCTCATGAACACTTCCCCTGCAATATACTCCTGGTAGAAGCAAAGTAAACTAAATTAGATACTTTGATATCTAGAGACAGAAAAGGTTGTAGGAATAACACAGTTATTTGTACTAGGTTTTTTTTTTTCTTATTAGAGACATATAACTCCTGTAGCAATTAAAAAAAAATCATTTTAGCTGAGAAATTTTAAGGAATATTATTATTACCGTTTTAGAAATAGTTGTCCTTCATAATAACTATCACACATACCTGAGTATTTTTTAAATGCGTCTTTTTAATCACGATTTTAATATCTTCCTTACATATGCTTGGGGAAAACTGTTTAAAGTGATTCTTCCAGTACAGTGTCTGATTCTGAAATAGCTACTTCTTAAAGCCACTGTGAAGTAAGATCAGCAACTGCCGACTTGTAATGTTCCCCTTCCTCTCATGTGACCTAGTTAGTCTCAACCAGGTGAGGTCAGCACTAGTGTGGGCAGACTGACTAATCTCTGAGGCCAGCGCAGCTTCCCTCGTTTCCATGGAGACTCTCCAGTGTTTCGCCCAGCCCTTGAGGGAGGTGGTGGAGAGCCCGAACGAGGAGGCACCTGCTACGACATCGGGTCTGTTTGCTCAGCAGTGCCTGCGAGCCCATAGACTCCTGCATTTGTCAGCTGGGGTGAGTCTAAAAGAGCGATTTTCTTAAGATCTGTTCTTATTTTCTTCATTCTAGAATGAAGCTTTTAATCAAAACAAATTGTAAAATACCATTTGGGAATAACTATCAGTACTGTCGAGTGACAATTACAGTGTATCTGGAAGTGCTTGCATATGCTAATCCTGGACTGTAGTTTTAAATTCTGGCAGTGGTTACATGCTTCTTTTTTAAGTTAGATACAAAATGGGATTTTCTCAAGTTGTCAAAATAAACATGTCGTCTGATTTTAAATCCTTGTAATATTGTATCAAGCGTTCTAACAATTCTAGACTATTCCAGTTCATTACACAGCATGTAATAAAAAACTGTTGCTACAATATGCTGTGCATTTAACAACAAAGAAAACAGACCAGAGAAAGGTATTTTTGCACCACTTACTGGTGGTGTCAAACAACTAAGAGGAGGATAGGGGGAAGGCCTTTCTTTATACAGTGCTACCACAAGGTATCAGTCTTGCTGAATCTCTCAGTATTACCCAGTATAGAAGTTAAATGCACATACTAGGTAATAACACGCGTTGGAACATTCATTTAGAAAATTCAATGTTTGAGTGAACCCCCAACACTCTGTACTAATGAAATTACAAGCTAACAATTTTGAAATTTCCTGTGTTTAATAAAGCCATGATGGACAAATGATACTGACTTGACATTTGAATATTTTATGAGAGATCCAAGATGAGCATTAGAATAGGTAAATGTTTGTTATTTGTCTTCTCAGACTTAGAACGGAATTTTCAATTCAACTTTTTAGGCTTTCCCCTCTTCTGCTTTTGTTTTAGGCTGTTGTAACAAACAGGTGTACTAAAAAGTTATTACTTATAACTTAGAAAGAAAATTTATTTATTTATTTATTTAAATAAATAAATAAATTAATTAATTTATTAAATTTATTAAATTTAAATAAATAAATAAATAAATTTATTTATTTATTTCTTAGATAGAAAATATAATTCTCAGTTAAAAGCAAGTATCTGCACCAGAAATTTGAGATCAGACATTAAACATATGGCCAAGATAAGTTTTTCAATTGAATCAGCTCTTTTTTAAATACATACATTCTACAATCTATAGACCCAGGGCTACTCAGTTATCCAGTAACTAAATTAAAGGAAAACTAGTATTTGTTCCCAAGGCAATTCAGAAAAAGAGGAATGAGCAGATTAAACAAAGACAAATAAACTCGCTCCTGAACAAGAAAAGTGAGGCAATGTAATGAATGGAATTCAACCTATGCGTTTTCCAATCCTTTTCACTTCTTGTTACCTTATGGCAAAGCACTTTGTTCAGTCCAAAGATTATGTATTTCTTATAAAAGAGACCATACAAACAAAGACACAAAGTGGATCTGGAAAAACAATAACAACAAGTTTTACAGCATTCAGTAATTCAGCTAATGTCAATCAAACCAAGGTGCAAAATGCAGCTATCAGCTGGAATACAAAAAGTATCAGAACAGAATGGATAGAAGCAGTTCCTCTGCTTTAATAACCACATCACACCTGGCACATGTTGTGTCTCACACTATTCACCATACTAAGAAGTCCTCAGGTACACAAAGCTCAAGTTGGTTGTCACTCTGCCACGTACATTTTTGTCATTGAAAAGATCTGTGAATAAAGCAACATCAGAAACGCTCAAACCAAGCAATCAGCTTTTCACAACCATACAGTAAATTTCTTGAACCTCTGGCTCCAAGTCATGGTGGTGGTGCAGCCACACCTAGGCCATCTGCTGCCTGAATGACACATCAGGATAAGCCCTACACACCTTGGGAAAACCTCTCATTGTGCTCTTATCTTGGTGGCAAACGCAGTAGCCTGGAGCTGGGGTGCCCAGGCATCCCCTGGTCACACCTTGGCCACATGTTGCCTGAATTGTCTAACAGAATGACTCAGCACGAATTGTGGCCAGAGATGAAAGTATTGACCACAGCCAATCATCCTGAGCTCCTACAAATAGCGATCCAAAGGTGAGACCCTTTGAACTTTCCAGGACCACAGTTGGCTGTGTGATGCAGGATCTCCCCCTGAGCTGGGACGCCTCTCAGGGTAGATTTCATGAGGATGTCATCTGACGACAATTTCTTGAGGACTCAGAGGCCTGATTTCACAAGGTTCACCGTCTGTTGATGAATGCCAGCACATAACAGTGAATAATCCATGAAACTCACAAAAAAGGAAATATTAATCACAGGTTAACATGTGCGTGCACACAGTTTGGTCCAGAACTATTTGCCTGTCTGTGTGCAGTCTGATTCAGAATTATTTGTCTGCCTGTGTGTGTGATTTAGTTTGACCTTCATCTGTGTGTATAACCCTGATGTAAATTTTGGGTGACCCTTGCCATTTTAGAATCTTTAATTAAGTCATTATTTTGATTGTAACACCTTTCATTGAATCACTCTGTTAAACTGGGTGATGATTAAGTGCTGATAATAATTATACAACATAATCTTGTGATCTGTCTCAAAAATATTAACAAATCCTAAACTGCTGTTAAACCAAACCTGTGTAACAAAATCTTATTTGCAACAAATTCCTTGCTATTATCAAATCTTTAACTAAATCACTATTTGATTGTAATAAATTCCATTGAATCACTCTGTTGAATTGGCTGATGATTAAGTGCTGTCAATAATTATGCAACATAATCTTGTGATCTGTCTCAAAAATATTAATAAATCCTAAACTGTTGCTAAACCAGAGCTCTGTAACAAAACCATATTCGTCACAATCATACAACCCAGGCTTCAGGTAGATGTCACTACATATGACGGCAGTGTTTCCTTGAATTGTTGGGGCCAGACCTATTTATTTTAGTTGAAGCCACGGTACTGATGAAGAGCTCTACCAAGGACTTGATGACAATGTGAAAGTCTGAAGGACTAGGACATACCGTTCTGTGAATAGGGGTGTTGAAGAGGTGAGAGCAGGAAAGTGACAGCATCTGCCTTAGAAAAAAAGGAAAATATTTAAAGTAGCAGAGAAAAATAAAATTGCATGCATGGTAAATAAGGATAACAGGAAGAAAGAAATCAGACGTGGTAGGTCAGACCGTTGCTCACCCTCCTTGAAGAAGTATTTGACAGAAAAGGAACTGGACAACTGTGTTAGCAATATTACAGAGGAAAGTTATAATATATACCAACATTTCCAAATGCTTTCTTTACGTTAAGGTAACATGATATTTACAAACTTCCTGTTGGAAGCTGCAAGTCCTCAGCTGCTCTGTTGAAAGAAGTAATAAATTGGTATCTGCAGTCATTATCAATTATGTTCTCGCTTGGAAGATGCATTATACCTCAGACACTGAAGGCCATATCCTCCTTAAAATTGATTAGTAAAGACCCAGAGTAAAAAGAAATGTGACAAATACATCATGTACATATATTTCACCTGAAATAGCATTGAAAAAAAGGAAATACTCTGTTTATTCAATAACTACATGTATTGGCACAGGTTAATATACATTTTAAAACTCTGTGAAAAAGGCATTTAGAAATAAGCTTATCTTGCTAATACTTTTAAATAAAGTATATATATAAATATACATATATAAAACTTTACTTGTAGCAAATGGGACTAGTCAATAACAAATATCATGGCTAACGTCAGAACATACCCTTTAAAAGTTTAATAAAATTCCACAGATAAAAACATCAATATTCACTACTATTAATAGCTGCTAAGTAGTAGCTTTCAGTTTTTACTTTTCTGAATTGTGTGCTACCTGAAGGATTCACAAACCAAAGCACATGCATTTATTGATTTTCATTTGACTTTCCTATGCAAACTGGATTAATGTCTAACATAAAGTTGCTTGTTTTTTCAATTTTACTATATGTAGTCCATTCACAGAAACAGGCATAGTATGAAGCAAATGTGATTTTTACTTCTGTCCTAGTTGATTACGCTTCCTGTAAGCTTTCTATAGTGGTACTAACAGAATTTTTGTAATTTTGCAGATGATTTGTACAACACACCATGACACACTTATGATATCAGGAAGATTATATGATGAACCATGGATTCACAGCCCTGCCACTACAGTACTGGAAAATAATGAAGTCTTACTGATTACCATTTGAGTCTAGATGTGGGCAGTAAAATTTTTACCTGTTCAAGTGGAAAGACTTTTGTTCGCCTTCAAGACATTATAATTACCACAAAACTCACTGTGACATGCAGAAACTCTTAAAATAGCTACCTAGCATTTCTAATTCTTACTGCTTAAATTTCTTGTAATTTCTTCTCCTACAGTGTCAAATACTGTACATATACCACTATACTGGAAATCATGTTTGGTACATATGAATTTATTTTTCATGTAAAGGCTCAATGAACAATCACTTAAATCCTATTTTTTATAGTAAGGCATTCAAATATCACATATTCTGGAATCAGCAAAGCTATGAATGTGGGTAGGCTAGGCTTGATGTGGATTTTGAATCTTAACATCAACATTGCAAAATTATAGTTCATGGATCTATATGTGAGACATAGCTGAGAAGAGTAGATAGTAGAAGTGTCATTATACTTACCAACAACTGGAATTTTAATTTTTGATTTCTCAGTAACTAGCTTAGGAGTCAAGTCTGCGTATCTGTTGAAGACATCCACAACAGCAGCAGTCAAATTAGAAATATGCTATGTTGAAATGAAGTAACAAACCTTGGCAGGTATTTAGATCTTGTATAAAACACCACCGCCTATTAAAATAAATTACAAACTGCACATATATATTGCGTTTCCAGTGACTGTATTTTCCTTTTCCTGAAAGTAGCTGAAGAGATATCAGTAAGGAACATACGGAATGAAAATGAAGAATAACTGACTTGGCGTGACATTCTCTGTATCCAGTCAAAAAATAAATTAAAAATTAATCTCTAAATTGGAGACACATGGATTTGACAAGTGGGCTACTCCATGGGTAAGGAATTGGCTGGATGGTTGCACTCAGAAGAGTTGCAGTCAATGGCTCAATGTCCAAGTGGAGACCAGTGATGAGTGGCGTTGCTCAGGGGTCCGTACTGGGGCTGGTGCTGTTTAACATCTTTGTTGGTGACATGGACAGTGGGATCAAGTGCACCCTCAGCAAGTTTGCCGATAACACCAAGCTGAGTGGTGCGGTTGACACGCTGGAGGGAAAGGATGCCATCCAGAGGGACCTGGAAAGGCTTGAGAGATGGGCCCGTGTGAACCTCATGAAGTTCAACCAGGCCAACTGTAAGTACCCTGGGCTGCATCCTCAGCAGCGTGGGCAGCAGGTCAAGGGATTCTGCCCCTCTGCTCTGCTCTGGCAAGAGCCCACCTGGAGTCCTGCGTGCAGCTCTGGAGCCCTGAGCGCAGGACAGACCTGGAGCTGTTGGAGCAGGGCTGGAGGAGGCCACAGCAGTGATCCGAGGGCTGGAACCCCTCTGCTGGGAGGAAAGGCTGGGAGAGCTAAGGCTGTTCAGCCTGGAGAAGAGAAGGCTCCAGGGAGACCTTAGAGCAGCCTGCCAGTACCTGGCAGAGGCCTACAAGAAAGCTGGAGAGGAACTTTTTACAAGGGGTGTAAGGGGTGATGGCTTTAAACTGAAAGAGGGTAGATTTACATTAGATACAAGGAAGAAATTCTTCACTCTGAGGGTGGTGAGGCTGTGGCCCAGGCTGCCCAGAGAAGCTGTGGCTGCCCCCTCCCTGGCAATGTCCAAGGCCACGTTGGACAAGGCTTGGAGACCCCCAGTCTGGTGGAAGGGGTCCCTGCCCATGGCAAGGGTGGTTGGAACTGGATGATCTTTATTGTCCCTGCCAACACAAACCGTTCTATTTTATTATTATATGATAAGTAATTAATGTATCTGGGAGAGGTTTAAATGGATTATTTTATACTGCTTACAGTAAAATAATCTTTCTTGGAAAGAACAGGCATCTGGAATTTTTGTGTTATAAGCAGCTTCTGTTCTTTGTTTGGTCTAATTTACACTATTTAAGCAGATATAATATAAAAACTCAATATTCCACAAACATATCAAATGACTTTCCAGCAATAAAAGTTATTCTAACTTCTCGAAAATTTGCTTGCATAAAGATTCCATTTCCAAATATGGAGAAAAAAGCCAGTATATTCTTTCAGATCTTTGGAGAATATTTGTCAGTTACATGTAACAAAAAAATCATTAATATCACTCCACAGCAGATAAGGCATAAGGAACCCAAACTACTAGCCTATACATAAAATCGCTACGCAGAAAGAATGCAGTACATGTATTTTGCTACCTGCTTTAGGTGAATCCAGGATTTTGATTTTTCATAATATTTCAAGATGTACCGTTTTTTTTTTTTTGTTATCTGTAGGCTCTGAAGCAGGTTTTTGTTGTTGCTGTGGAACTAGGATTAATGCAGAAATATATGTTATTCTAAACTATTCTTACACACGCATGGCAGAAGCTGTTAGTCCTTAGGAAGGCTGCTTGGTGATTTATATCTGTCTTCTAATACATAAAGCAACAACAGTCGGACCCACACTTTACATTTCAGATAAACAATTTAATGACATCTTAACATTGTTTTTACGATTGTGAAACACGTGCATGTTTTATTCCTTATAAAACCAAAGTAATTCTATTGAAAATCCAATTTTAAAAAATTCAAAACTGTTTTAACATACTGAAATAGGAACTACTGAAAACAAAACAGTCTAAAATGACAGTTCTGACAACATCTAAAATGAATTAAAAAGCAAGATGACTTCAGGTAAAAGTGCATACATTTTAACAGCTTCAGTATTTCTTTTGCTAAATAATATCCTTTTGTGAATTATGTATGAAGAAAAAGAGAGTAAATTTAAAAGAACAAAACTGAATTTCTTTAAAGCCAGTATTTCTAATGCCACTGTTTTTTTCTTTTTGAAACAGCTGTCTATGTAGTTATACTTATTTCTAAATTTTAAAAATAGGCTAATTTTTGTCCCAACTTTTTATAGTATAGAGAATGGAATGTAGAAAATGCTCTGCAGGTTCATGTAGTTATGTATCTATAAAGTTCATGTGTATAAAGGAAATTAATGTAGTATTAAACATAGTGAGTATGGCAGAAAAATGCAACAACGTACTAACTGTGAAAGAACAATAATACTGTGGTTGTACTAATCAAATAATGCTAGGGCACTAGTCATTTTTTCATTTTAAGTAAACAGCTTTTCAGCTTCTTTAAGTTTTCTTTTCCTGTCTATTCTAGAAACTGCAGTCCATCCAGCCTCTCGCATTTTTCTCATGGTTGTAAGTTTCAGAACAGAGCCTGGAGTTTTCACATTTGATGTAGCTGGTTTCTAAGAAGAAAAATAAAGCCATCCATTAATTTCTATAACTAATTTGATAAACTTCATTTTGATCTGAAGAAAAGCTAAGGTACCTTTTTTGGTGTCATGGCATATAACTTTGAAGCTTGAGGATAATCTTTGTACAATTTTTTAAACATTTCTTCCTCCGAGACTATGCTCTTAAAAATAAAAAATTTACTTAGTCACACTAGATTAAAAAACAGATTTTCTTTCCCCTTAGGAATATTATAGTATGGGAAAAAAACAAAGTTAAGATGTTACTATGAAGCCTGAACAGATCAATAGAAACAATGTAAAAAAACATTATAAAAGTTAATATATAGTTTTGTATAAGTGGTACTCTGTCATACAGTTACTAATTATGTACATACAATTCCGGAAAGAACCAATGAAATACAAATATACATAATAAATACTGTCTTGGATACAGAACCCCCCATGCTTTATATACATTCTTAGATACAGCAGTGTGTAGAAATTAACTGTTACTTGTTTTCTGATTTTTACCAGGAGGTCACTGTGTTCAGAGCTATCTGACTGAGCATCCAGCTGTAGAAGCACTTTTTGCTTTTTCCTGATGTGCTGTTCTGAGTGCAGATTTGTACTTTCACTTTCCAGGCTATGTATTGGAGGAGTCTTTATAATATATGTCTGGGAAAGAAAAAGATTGCATTTAAAATTAAATTTTCAGTGGTAATTATAGAATCTAAAACCAAACTCATAACCCAGTTTACGGACTGAGTATCCAGGAAGACACTAGAGAGTTACGGTGGAACAATCATCTGTCTGTCCACAACATAATGCAAAGACCCAAAACAAACAAACAAAAAAACCAAAAAACCCCACATCAAAAAACCCAAAAAAACCCCCACATACTTTTTGTTGCCAAACAAGGAGAATGAACAGGAAGCTGTGGAAGAACTGAGTTTTATGGCACACTATATCTAACTTCTTTGTGCTTATCTGCAGAAATTCAGGTTGTTCTGAACTGTAGTCACTACATGCAGACTGTAACTAACATTTGAGAAAATGCAAACAAACAGATCTGCACAAAAAACTTTCAAAAAAGATGTTGATAGTCATACCAAGAACAAAATTATTTTTACTTAAATAGTTCTTTGACTAGAAGTTAAACTTCTCAAAAACACTGCAATAGAACAATGCAATCATTTTTTAGAAAGGATAACATAAAAATGGTAGTTGCTGCTATTGTTAAGATAAAATATCACGTGAGCTTCTGACAGGGTAGAAGCATAGGTTTTACAGTTATGACAAAGCAGTCAGGATTACTTTGACAATTTTTGCAGCTACATAAGCTATTTTTTGTTCCATGGAGAAGAATGTGCCTTTACAAACAGTCAACACTTTTAAGATGAAGTAAAAGAATTCTAGAGACATTATTAAATTCACAGTCCCTCTAGAAAAGGAATTGTTACTGATCAATGATAACTGACAAGTTAAGTAACGGAGCAAGGTAAATTGCACACAGTGAGAGCCCAAACACAAACTGCTTTCTAATATTACTGTGAAACACTTTTTTTTTGTGGCTATCTGCCTTTTAAACCCCTGCTTATCACAACAAGAAAAATAAATAAGCATCTACAGACAAGTAAGAAATACAGTCAGAAAAATAAAACAAGAACAGTCCACTGGTATGAGTTACAGACCTTTAATGATGGACTACCCAAGGGACTTTCTGCAGATACTGAAGCAGGCAGTTTTTTCTTTTCCATCATGTTGACTTTTATAGGAGTATCATATGGAGGCTTTTTATTTTTTACATTAACAGATGCACAGTTCAGATCTAAATGAGGTTTAGGAGTCTCAGAAAAATGAGTCTGTATTTTCTAAAATTAAAAAAAAGTTTAAATTAAAAACATTTCAATGTCTTTTGTCGAGTGTATGTAATTTATCATGGAACTTCAATTAGATTCAATTAATCTTCAAAAATATTAAATATCACCAGATTCTAAAATTAATTAAGGTCATAGCTACCTTGTGCTTCTTTTCATTTTCAGGAACCATATTTTGGATGGGTTCTTTTGTAAGATTCTCCTAAAAAGAGTAATGTGATAGGAAGTAAATATTTTATTTTAATTCAGTTGTTGAAAATCTTCTTGGTGTAATTACAGAACACAGTCCACAATTATACTCTATTACAAAGTTGACACTAATATATGACCCAGATTTAGTAAAACTGCAGCACTGAAAAGACATTACTTTTCTACTCAATTCCTTTTCTTCTACAACTTCACCCATCTGTGCTAAGGAACCTACATACCATCCCTTTTTAATGAGAAAATAGGATGCAATTTTTATCGCAGCTGGATTTAAAAGAGAAAGAGCTCTATTTTCTAGTTATTATTTCACGCAAGAAACTGGAAGTATTCTTGTTTATTGAAGTAAACGTTCCTTCACTGTCTTTTACCAGCTGAAGAATTAGCAATCACAAAATCACAGAATGGTTAAGCTTGGAATGGACCTCTGGAGATCGTCTAGTTTAACATCCCTGTTCACAGCAGAGTGAGCTGGAGTAGGTTGATCAGGACTGTGTTCAACAGGGTTTTGAATGCCTCCAGGCATGGAGACTCCACAAACTCTTTGGGCAACCTGTTCCTGTATTTTATCACCCTTACTGTAATAGTTTTTTCTTGTGTTTAATTGGTATTTCTTGTACTTCATTTTGTTCCCATTGCCTCTTGTCCTTTCACTGGATACCACTCAGAAAGTCCACCTTCTTTACTCACTCCCGCGAGGTATTTATACACGCTGATAATGTGCCCCTGAGCTTCCTCTTCTTGAGGCTGAACTACCCTAGCTCTTTCGGTCCCTCTTCTGTCAGATGCTGCACTACCTGAATGATCCTCATGGCCTTTTGCTGCATTTGCTCCGGTATGCCCATGTCTGTCTTGTACTGGGCAGCGCAGAACTGGAAATAATACTCTAAATGTGGTCTCACCAGGGCTGAGTACAGGAAAAGGATCAGCTCCCTTGACCTACCAGCAACACTATTCCTAACGCAGCCTAAGATGCTGAGCACATTTCTGGCTCGTGTTCAGCTTGCTGTTTCCCAGAACCCCAGGGCTTTTCCTGCAAAGCTGCTTTCAAGCCTATCAGCCCCAAACCTGTAACGGTTTTAAAAGCTATTGCTTCCCCAGTGCAGGACTTTGCTGTTAAACCTAATGGGATTCCTGTTCACCCATGTCTCCAGCCTGTCCAGATCTCTCTGAAAGACAGCATAACTGCCTGCTCAATCAAAGCAACCATTTCTCCCTCTTCCATATCATCTGCAAATTTGCCGAGGCTGCACTCTGTCCCATCATCTATGTAATTAACGAAGATGTTAAGCAGTATTGGACCCAGAATCAACCCCACTAGTACATTACTAGTGACTGGCCTTCAGCTGGACTTCATGCCATATTAACTGCAATCCCTTAAGCCCAGCAGCTCAGCCAGTTTTCAATTTACTTTGCTGTCCACTCACCTACCCCATACTTTATCAGTTTGCCTGTAAGGATGTTATGAGAGACAGTGCTGAAGCCTTACCAAGGCTGAGACAAACACGCAGTGTTCTCCCCTTATCTGCCAAATCAGTCATCTTATCACAGAAGGGAATCAGGTTGGTTAAATACAATTGTCCCTTTATATAAGTCTATGCTGACTACCCCCAATCACCTTCTTGTCCTTTATATGTTTGGAAATGGTTTCCAGGATTATTTGTTCCACCAGCTTTCCAGGGACTGAGGTGAGGCTGACTAGCCTACACTTCACCAGATCCTCCTTCTTGCCCTTCTTGAAGTTAGGGTGACATTTGCTTTCTAGTCCTCGGGAAGCTCTGCCAGTCACCATGACTTTTTGAAGATAATCGAGAGTGGTCTTGCAATGATACTGGCCACCCCCCCTCATACCCTCTTATGGGTGTACCTTACCAGATCCCATGGACTTATATATGTCCAGGTTGTTTAAAGATTCCCTAACCTGATCCTCCTCCACCAAAGGTAAGTCTTCTTTTCTGGGTCCCATTGAGTACTACAGCCTTTTCCTTGTCCTTTGTCATCAGAACACCTGCCACATTTGGCAGCAGGTCCTGTAGAAGCCTTTGTTATTGCCCTTCACTTCTCTTGCCAGTTTTACCTCCAGATTGGCTTTGGCTTTCCTGACATCATCCCTGCAACCTTGGACAGTTCTTCACAGGGTTTCAGTTTCTCCCTGCTTCCCTCATACTTGCCAATTAAGGAGTAACGCAAAACATTCAGTACCACCAGAAATGAGACATAACGACTTCAGAGCACCAAGCTCTTGAAATCTGATGGCAAGTGAGATCAAGACCTAGAATCAAAAGTGCACTTCACAGGTGTCATTATTATAATGCATAAGACCAGGCCAAGCATGTCACCCATACTGCTACATCTAATAAAGAAAAATACCTTCTCTTCAATTTCTGCTTTAAGTTGTTCCTTAAGGGATGACAGTTCGCTTTTCAAACATGACAGCTCACTTTCCTAAAAACAATTAGATAAAGGATAGGGTTAACCATGCTTAACCTGGAAAAAAGAAAACAGTCCAAATGAGACAGTAATTAATAGAGATACTCATTATAAACAAAATAAAATTCCATTTGTTCAATTGAGGTAAATTATCCATAAAGTTAGCATGCTGGGAGGTATCTACAATTCATTTTCAGAATGATTCAATCACTAGAATAACAGATGATCAAAGAAGCAGCTACCAAACTAAAAAAAACCACCAAAAAACCAAAAAAATCCACAAAAAACAAACCCATGTAGACTTGAGTCACACCTCCTCCTATTAAAAAAATCTAACTTGACAAAAGCTCTGTGAAAAAATATTCTGTGAATGGAAATGTCAGAAAAATACTGCATTTTAAGTAGATGCTGTAGAACTACACTTTTGTGAAAGTCTTGAAGAGATGCTGGCTCTCAGAACATTTCTCAAAGCTAAGCTTCCCAGAAAGGAGAGAAGAAGAAAAAAAAAAAAAACGAAGCAACTCTGGACTTGAAGCTTTGTTTTAGTTTGTTTTAAAAAGAGCAGAAGGACTACTAAGAAACAGGTATTTGACCACAACTGTTCAAGGTAATAAATCAAAACACTTGTGAGAACAGGGAGCTGAGGGGTGGAATCCAACTTTTTAGTACAAGTTTCTTATTCAGACAAAGAGGTTAGAACATGACACACTATCAGGAAAAGTAGACACAAAAGCACAACTACTCCCATTTATTTTTAGAAACATCTGGGGGTTTTCTATGCACATAAAAAAATTTGCAAGAAAAAAAACAGTAAATGGAAATTAGTGGGTCGTTCTTTACTGTTCAGTCCCACTAAAGCAGACACTTCCCTCTGCAAGTGTTAAATAGAAAGAAATCTAATGTGATATGTATAATTATATTACCCTTTAAGGACAGTAGCCCCTCCATTTATTTATTTAGTGCTAAAGAGTACACCTTACCAGTGTTCTTTTTGATGATAACTGCTCTTGCTCTTTTGTTTTATAAAGTTTTAACTCTGTATCTTTTTCTGCAACCATTTTATCATATTCATGCTGTGTTAAAAAAAACCAAAAAACTCAAAATATTTGAATAAATATTACAAATATAGACCTACTTAGTCTTAAAACATTACTCATCTTTTCAAATAAGACTATTCTGAAGATTCAGAAAGCACTATGAACAAACATTGATGCTTCAGCAGAACTGTAAAACAGAAAATGCACAAGCAGTATTATTTTGTGGGCTGATAGAGAATGCTTTATCTCTAGGCAGTGGTATGTGTTCAGTGCATAAAAGCTAGCCGTATTATTTTTATTATCAGTATCTGCTAAATACACTGCAAAACAGAGTAATAAGGAATGTAAATTAAAATGTATTGTGAAACTGCTGAAGGTCACCAAGTAATCTCATCATAAAAAGAGGCCCAGACTGATACTGAAGAACACTGCATTAGAATGGTATCAAAGCAAGCCTGAATAAATAAATAAATAAAAATCCTAGAAATTTTGATAAAAGGAATTCACGTGCCAGTAAGCACGTTTTCAAAATCTGAAGATGAATTTATTTTTAGTTGATGAAAAGTCAAGCATGTGTTCAACTTCCATTTACCTAGACTCAGGTCTTTATTATGAAGTTTCACTTTCTAATTTGTAATGTTCTGGTTTTGAAAGGGTTTTACTTAATATAGTACCACACATTACAAATCACAGAAATCAGTAAAATCTCTTACCTTGTGTTTTTCCATAAGTGCCACCATTTCAGTTATCTTGTGTTGACATCGGATGTCAGTTTCTCTCTGTGTTATTGTTGCTTCATCAGCAACCAACCTCATCTTTTCTACCTGTTAGTAACAAGTTTCATTTAATTCATGAACCATTAACAAAAATACATTAAAAAAAAAAATCTGTTTAATTTCTTCTTATCCCTGTGGGTGCAAAGTATATATAGTCTCATGTAGTGTAGTCCTGATTTGCTTTTAAGATGCTTTTCAAATCCTACATCTTTCATACACATTGTTAAAATGGGCAAATGAATGTAGATTAAAAGTAGATCCATTCTTCCACAGCAGAGAAGTGTCATTTCGAACCACAAGGCCATTTCGAGCACTACACCCTAACATTTTTTGATTTTACCATAAAAAAAAACTGTGGGCAGAAAAATATTAATATGGGACAAGTTATAATCTAATTTGCTTCTACTGTATTTACACCAAGAATAGAATTTCTGTGAACAATATATTGACTAAAAGAATTTTTAACTGGGTTCTTATTTTTAAAGACATATACAAATACTTCAACTTAAGGATCTAATGTACTAAAGCTTCGCTCACATGCATACACAAGAAGTTCCATTTGTGTTGATAAGACTGCTATGTAAGAGCAAGGACTCTGGCTGACACAGCTTTATAACCATCATACATCAAAAAACCCATTAAATGCTGCAGTAAAAATTAACAACTCTCACCTCTTCAAGAAGTTTATTTTCATTTACTTTTTTAGTTTCAATGTCTTTTTGATAGATGTCAACTGTTTCCTTATGTTGCTTGTTCATATTTTCCAACTCTAACTGTAATTTATTCACCTTTTAGGAATGCAGAATTATTGCTGTTATTTGTTCAGGAATAAATATGTCAATGATTTTTTTTGATGTTAAGCTTTTTTCATAAAGAATTGACTTTCGGCCTGAAGTGAGCTAGAAAATACTCATAGAAGCAATGGCAACACCTCAATGGGAAAGACAACCCATACCAGTTTTGTGCACTCCAGTCAATAAACCAGTCCTAAAGCTAGAGGCTAGTCAGTCACAAAGAATCATTCCCATGTAAGGGAACCATCCATTAGCAATCTGACACTATTCTGCCTGTTGTAGAAAAGACTCTTTAGTATTGTTGGCATAGAATGCAAGATACGAAAACAAAACATAACTGATAGTCTCCTAAGACTTAGCAGTACGACTGTGTCATATTTACAATTAAATATTCTTTTAAATTAAAAAGTGAAGAAACACTTTATCCAGAAATAGTTTATTTTCAGAATTTTATTTAGTTCTAAAAAGATCAATTCCTTTTAGCTGCTAATATTAATGAGAATTTGGTATGAAACAAATAGGAAGACTTACCATTGCAGAACACAGTAAAAGAACTGCCTAAAGTGAATAATACATATATTTCTTTTAATTGCTTTGCTGTTTCGATGGGTTGGCATTATTGAATCATGTTCATTATCAACCAAAAAAAGAAAGGGACTGATTAGGAACATAATTCCTTAAGATGTGATGTCCATCTCTTCCAAATGTCTGATAGCCCAGCCAGTGTCCAGTGATTAAAAACAGAAGCATCTTCCAAAAATTATGGGCTCATTCCTGAAAAATCTGTATCCCAGATCCATAAAACAATTACAAACGTGCTTAACATGTATTATCATTAGTTACACCGGGACTTTAAACATTCAGTCTTTGTGCTTTACTGTCATCTTGCACATGAAGTTATTCAAACCTACCTTCCCTTCATAAACACTTGATTTCTTGCTTTCTGCAGTAATTTTTTTTTTCAGCACCTTATTCTGTCAAAATAAAGTAAAACAAGCACTATACTTTAATAAGCTAATAGAATTATGTAATGATTTAACGGTATCAAGTAGGTCAGAATCTCCAAAATTTCAGCTTTCAGCAAATAAATAACTCTCCTTTTGTTGTGCAGTTCAGGTTTCAGATCAATTCTCCAAATAAAAGAGTGCTCAACTCCTTACTTGAATGATACTGTTACTTCATGACTTTATGAAAGGCTCCTTATGGGCAACAACAGAGAATAACTAAAGAGGGTGCAGAATGGAAAGAAAAACTAAGATGCTGCTGACACAAAATGTGCAGATGTCAAGTCAAAAAATACAAGTTATATATATTTTTACAGTACAGATATTAACAATTTGTCCTAATGCACATTTTTTTTTACTGTCGGTAACTGAGATAGGTCATTATTTCAAGTATAGCAATGAAACCACGTACTAAATGAAAATAGTAAAAGTGTATTGAAGATATTATTTCTGTAACTGCATATTTCATAACAAAGGATAATTTTACAAATCAAGTGATTCCAAAGGTGACTCCTTAATTTGCTTAGTTACGATAAGAAATAAAATGTTGTGAATTACATAGGTGTATCTAAAGATATCACACCACACAAAAACTGTTGAAAAGTAACAGTTACCACAAAATACCATGGTTTAAGTATTTGTGACTTTTAAGAACTGTACATACCTCGTGTTGCAGCTCTTCAATGCATTTGTTTTTATTTTCCACCTGTTTCTTTAAATTATTCAACTAAAAGAGATATTTCAAACATTAATAAACTGCTAAAAAATGACTCACTGTGTTAGAAATTACTGTCAATGTTCTTAAACACACATTTGCACAAATCTGATTACTTTCAGTAAGACTGAAACACATGCTAACCTGTTACAATGATTGGAGTTTTAACTGTAAAGCACTACAAGAGTTTTGCTAGCCCAATATCATCAGCATTAATAGCAGTGAACCAGTTCTTCTGTGGTTGTAGAGTTTGGAAAGAAGGAAAAAAAAAAGTAACTTTGCAATTTAAAAAATAATCTTGTATGAAGTTCTCTACAGTCCATGAAAAAATGAATTTTCATACCTTATTTTCTAGAATCTTCAACTGCTTTTCCTTTCTTGAAATTTCATTTTCGATACTCTTAGCCTGGAATTATAATTGTAAACCTTTGACTTTTACAATAAAATCTGGAAATCCATCATGATGTTAAAAACACAGGTATGCTTTGAAACTACAGTAAGAAAGTAAAAATATTTGCACATATTTAAACTAAGACTCATATTACACATTGAGAGCTAATCCATGCCCCATCCATCACTAAGTGGATATACGGAAATGAAAAAAAGGGTGTTCTCTGTTTGCCTGAAATGTAACAAATCTGGACTTTTAAGCCTCCATGTAAAGAGTAAACATCCCAGTGAAGCTTCTTGTCTTTTAAAATAAAAGGGCTCAGAGTGTGTACATATGTTGACTCAATTAGTAGCAGCACTGAAGGAAGAAAGCTTCTGTAAAAGATTACGTCCCTAGGTAAAGCTTTGCAGAGGAAAAAAAAAATTTACACTGAGATTTTGTCCTACAGGTTATGTTATACATTTTCATGATAAAGCACATGATATGGCATACATTTTCATCTCTTTCATCCAGTTTGCTTTTAATCTCTTCACCTTTCTTTGCCATCTTCTCCTTCAAAGACTCCAGTTCATTTCTAAATGCAAAATTAACAAGCATTAGTAAATATTTACTTAATAACTTCAACTTCTTTTCACTACTGCTAAATAAACCCATACTTTATTTTCTAACAAGAGCTGCTAATATTGATGAGAACTTCATAAGCTGTGCAATGAAAAAATTCTTAAAATGAGGCAAAGTGACTGGTAAGTTAGTGTCTGACCTGTACATACTTTTTGTAAGTATGGAAAGATGTTTCCCTTACCCGAGTAAAATATATTCTGATCTGTAATATCATCACACATTTATGAAACATGGAAGGCTGCCTGTCTGTTGGGTTGGTGGTACTCAGACCACTTCAGAAACCAACGTTTAACAAGTTTTACCTTTTCATATTTTATCTATAACCTTTAACTCCCATTTTCGTTTCTTTCACACTTAAGATGTTATTGTAGAACAGGATAGCTACATATAATACGGAGCTATGGCAAAAATTGTTCCTGTAGCAACAGGTATCACTAATTTGTAGAAACTTCTGCATGGTCAACATCAATACTAAATAGTTTCCGTTCAGCTATATAACCTGAAAAAAGCACTAATCTAAAAATCACTGGAAGCAGCACATACACACTACATTTAGACTAACTCTGAAGGAATTGAGTCTACTTCCTTTAATAATATTTTACTTTAATATTTGTATTTACTTGCCTTAGCTGGCCATTTGCTTCTTCCAAGTTTTCAACTAACTGCTTTATATTTTCTTCTTTTTTTCTACTATCCTAAATAAAGACCCATGTAAGTAAAAGGAATAAAACTCAAAGTGACATCTTAAAAAATTCAAAGACATCTTAAACAGTATCTTGATCTGCCTTATTCACAAGGGTAACTGCACTTCCTTTGTATTTTAAACACAAAAAATCGTTCAGGTACTGTGCAGAACCATGTTATGTTGCAGTTTACCATATGATTTATATTTTACATTGAATGTTGTCCTTCAAAAACAGCTGGAAGTTTACAACTTGCCTCATGACTTTCTTGCAGTTTCTTGAGTTCTGTAGCCATATCACTTTTCTCTTGTGCTATTTGTTCTTTTTCTAACAAAAGCTTATTGACATACACTGTTAGTTGTTCATTCTTTAGCCTAATTTAAAACAAACGGTCAAGAGAATAAGAACATGTATTTTGAAATTTCCTTTTAAGTTAAATTTGGCTGTCACAAAATGTTACTTCACACTGAAAAAAGTCCAGGCCTGTATCTACCAATTTAAGCTTTGCAGCAAAGTTTCAGTCATGCAAAAAAAGCAACAGAAGGAGGAAAGAAAATGAGTCAACATTTATATAAATATAATGGTTATTGAAGATGACGTAGTTCAATATGCAGCTCAAAGCAGAGTTAACAATGAATTCAGAAACCTTCTCTTCATGTTAACCCAGCTAAGTGACAGAGATATGGAACATTTACATACGTATAAATACAGAAAATGCAATTTATAAAGAGAGCTATATAACAGACGTCATATTCTGTGCAAAGGTTCAAAATTTTCATCAGAAAACAATCATAGATCATTTAATTGTATATTAAAGTAACTTCTATTTAACACAACAAAAATTTAAACTAATAATGTATTTTCAAAAATGATCATACGCCTCTTGTTCATGATCCGTATTCAGTGTCACAAGCCGTCTTAAATAATTTTGTTCCTTTTCAGCTGTACTAGTCAGCTGTACTTTCAAATCATGGATTTCTTTCTGCAGAAGAAAAAGAAAGTGTTTTGAGTATATGTATGTAAACTACAACTCGTGAAAGCTATCAGAAATGACTGATAACACAAAGCTTTAAGATGAGAAGGCTCAGGGAGATCTTACCTACGTATACAAACATGCGAAAGGAGGGTGAAAAGAGGATGAAGCCAGGTTCTTTTCAGTGGTACCCAGTGATAGGACAAGGGGCAGTGGGCACAAACTGAAACACAGGTTCCCTCTGAGCATCAAGAAACACTTTCTTACTTTGAGGGTGACCAAGCACTGGCAAAG
>Ga0065711_1002594_pt1 | contig 32743 bp, 34 predicted proteins | sample Hoacrofraction12_FD_59098 | JGI IMG/M metagenome (GOLD analysis project Ga0065711, IMG submission 59098) | Hoatzin crop microbial communities from Cojedes, Venezuela - Epithelial fraction 12 v2 (version 2) | ecosystem: Host-associated > Birds > Digestive system > Esophagus > Crop | place...
CTTCCCTCTGAGGGTGACGGAGCCCTGGCCCAGGCTGCCCAGGGAGGTTGTGGAGTCTCCTTCTCTGGAGATATTCAAGACCCACCTGGACAAGGTCCTGTGCAGCCTGCTCAGGGTGACCCTGCTTGGACAGGGGTGTTGGACTGGATGACCCACAGAGGTCCCTTCCAACCCTGAACATTCTGTGATTCTGTGAGCCATCCGGGTTGACCCACCTCCAGAAGTCTCTTCTGAGGCCAAGAACACTTCAAAAATAACCCCAAAACCCAAAATCCCCCCAAACTGCAGCACTCCTCTCACTTCCACGGAGCTCCAGCCCGGTGGGTAAACCCGGGAGCGGGGCACTAGAGGGGGGTCTGTTCCCATCCCTGCTCGGGGAGACCCACACCTGGCTCACCCCACCCTGGGTGCGGCACCGTGCTCTGGAGCTGATGCTGGGGGGCAGCCCCACGGTCCGGGTGGGGTCCCGAGAGAAATGCTACAGAGACACCAGGCAAGTCCCCCCGGTGACTCTCAACCATGATAGCAACACCTTGCTAAACGAGACATGGCTTTTCCAGGCAGACAGCGGGGGAAGCGGCGGCCCCAAGGTTGGGTTGAACCCAAAACTGGGGTTGAAATCTGGTCCTGGATGTGCCACCAACCTGCTACTGTACTGACACCGAACCCTGGGGCCTCTGCTCCCCCCCACCCTCTGCCTCTGCAGGCAGGGAGCTGGTGGGGTTTTCTCTCCCTGCGTGTGCGCTGCTGCAGGGAGGCGGATTCGGGTTTGGGCCCGGGCTGCAATGTAATGCCATAATCAGGGGCTGCTGCGTTTTTGGGCAGGGACCTTGTCCAACTTGCATTTTTCCTGCCGTCACGTGCTCCATTCATCTCTGGCACTGGATAAACAATACCATAATACCAGGCAGGACGAAGCAGGGAAGCTGCTTCCTCAGGCAAGCCCCAGCATTTGCCTTCTCCCGCTTTCAGGCTGTACGTTCCCCTGGTCAGCCCTCGAACCATGGCCCCGGGCTAGAAATGCTTGGGGAGGCTGCTGGGTTCGGTTTTGCACGGCTCTGCCCGTGTCTGGGGAGCGACCTGCGCTGCCAAAGAAGCCTCCCGTAATAAAAGAAAGAAAAAAAAGCAGTTAGACCGTACAAACACAGGAACCGAATCCCACACTCCCCACTTCCCGCTATTGCTGCAGAGCCCAGCCTTCCAGTCTCAATTTGCTTTTTTTTTGGGCGCCTTTTGTCTCCAACCCTATGGCACAGCAACCGCGGCTCGAGAGGCAGCTGAAAGCCTGATGGGCAAACCCCTGAACGAAGAAAGAGCCCCTTTCTCCAGGAGCCAAAAGGGAAGGAAAGGCCCTTTTCCCTCGACCAGCTGCTCTCCCGCTCCCGCAGCCTTGGCGCTGGCCGGGGACACGTGCCGCTGCCAGATGTTGGGGTCCCGGCCGGCGCTGCGGGGCGAGTGACAATACCGGCTCTGTGTGGTGCCAGTCCCCGAGCGATGCGGCGGGGTCTGCCGAGCCGCCGTGCTGCTGCACAAGGGCTGTCCCGGCCCCCCGATGCCGCCCGTAACCCCCTTCCCAGGGCTGGCACTCGGCTCAGCCCGGCCGCCCGGGATCGGCGAGCTGTGGCGGCGAGGGGAAGCCGTTCTTTTGGTGGCATTGTCCTGTTGGAGCGAGACTCCCCGGGGATCGGCAGGCCACTGGCCCTGTACCCGCAGGCTTCCTCTCCGGGCGCCTGGACTCCTGGCTCGGCCCTCGCCTGCCGCGCGGATGTCCCCAGCGAGGCACCGTCCCAATCCGGGACACGGCACTGACCCCTCGGGGGGCACAGGATGGTACCCAAGGGGTGGGGAGGAGAGGCTGCCGCGGGGAGGATGCTCTCAGGAGCACCCTGTGCCCGGTCCGTTGGCTTTTCAGCCAACCCTAAACAGGGTGACCCCAGCGGCAGAAAAATTTGGGTGCCCCGTAAATACAAGGGGCAAAGGGAAAAGGATGGTGTCGTGTCCGGTCTGTGGGAGCGAAGCCAGGGCTGGACCAGGAGGAGCATCTCACCTCCTCCCCCAAAAAGGATCCCGTTTTGGACACGGCCCGTAACGCACCCCACTGCGATGCTGCAGGGTGAGCCCGGCTGTGGCTGCGAGGTCGTGGTGTGCTCCCTGCCTTGCCCAGCCCCACAGGGATGGGTCTGAGCCAGAACCCGCTGCCCAAGCATCCCCAAACCTCCCCTTTGCTCGTCTCCCCACCTGCCCTGGTCCCAAAACCCACCTCGCAGTCAGGCAGCGGGCAGAGGAACCCCACCAGCTCATTCCCACTGCAAATTAACCCCCCCGAAACCCTGTACTGGTTTTCTACTGGAGCTGGCTGGATTCAGCCCTGCACCAACCCAGAGCCAGGGCTGCACGTGGGTCATCTCACTTTCAGCCGTACCATGGTATTAGGTCGGTTTAAATTGGTTTAAACCCTCCGCATCGCCCCCGCTCGCAGCCTGACCCCGGTGCTCGATAGGTGGTCCCTAAGCGGCTCCCAGGTTCTCAGGGCTGCTACAAACGGTTAATAAATCCCCGGTAATAAAGTGTTCAGGTCATCCGAGAGAAACGCCGCGCTCCGCCTGCAAAGCTGCATTGCCCGCCCGGAACGATTTACGTGCTTCGTCGGACAGGGGTTAAAAGCTCTGTCAGGCGCCGACTTCGTCGCCATCGTATTGTCGTGGGTATTTAACGGGGTTCAGCCCCGACGCGCGGCCGGGCGGCCGCTGCTCCGACCACGCGGCCGAGGCGTGCGAGGGAGACGGCGGAGGAGGGCGGCCGGTGAGCCGGATCCTGCCCACGGTCCCTCTCTCACCCCCCCCGTTTTTATTTTCTGGGATTTTCTGAGAGCACAAAAGAGACTTTGCATCAATTACTCGTAGGAAAATGGCAGCACCCTGCGGCAGACTTCTGCGCTCCCCGGCCAGGGTTTGGTTAACTTCCCATTGTCTGATGGGCTCTGCAATTCAGGGCCAGCGCGAGGGCTCCGGTTTTTTTCGTCTGCTGGGTTTTTTAACCACCCTGGGATCATAAAACCTTCCTGCCCTTGTGGCAGAGAGTCTGGCTGCGGAGAGCAGAGCACGTCGGTGCCTCTCCGTCCAGCACCCAAGCCTCCCGCAACGGGTGCTCCTGATGCATCTCCTGATGCTGACCTGTCCCCGTCCCCATCATCCCCCCGACGTGCGCTGGCACCGCTCTGCGCTGGGACCTGCTGCAAACCCCATCCACCCTCCACAGCCTCAGACCCTACGTCTCTCCCCTTCCACCTCGGGGTCTGCGGGTCCCCTCAGCAGGGCGGGGGGGGACACGACGCGATCCGTGCGGGGCACTTGGAGGTCCCACGGGGCCGGGGGGCTATACAAATGCAAAGCGTTATTATTTTCCCGGGGGCTGAAGCAGAGGCCTGAGAAAGGTTGAGCGAGAGAGGCAGCGAGCAGGGAACAGCGGGGGATTTAGCTCCTGAAAAGGAGCTGGGGGGAAAAAAGCGGGCGAAGAGCTTCATTGTGCGCCGGGCAGAGGGGGTCACGAGCAAGTTAAACTGGTTAATGTATTGGAGCAGCTTCCTCCGAGCTGCTGGGAGCCAGCAAAGCCCTGCAACAAAAGGCCGAGGGAGCATTCTTGCGGGGAAAGTGGGCTCTCTTTAAAAGGATTTGATTTCTTTTCTGTCAGTTGAATGGAATTTGGTGGTGACTCCTCCAGGTCTAAGAATTTGGGGCTTTGGCGGTGGCGGGAGGGGACGGTCCCCGTTCCCCCCCCCCCACTCCCCGCTCCCGCATTCTTCTCCATCTCCAAGCCCGCTGCCCCCAGATTACAGCCCCCGGTGCTGCGGGGGGAGAGGGGCTTGGGGAACACAAGCGGCCCCGTAGACGCGCTGATCCTGAAAGAAAACGAGGGGCACAGGGCCGTCCCTGCCCGGCCTGGTTTCTCATGCTCCCTATTCAGCCCAGGGAGGGGACGTGGATGCGGGGAGCGAGGAGGGCGGTGGGGCGGCCGCCGCTGATTAAATGCCTCGCTCGGGTCTTCACGGTCGAGGTGGATCTCGAGGGGGTTTTGACAGTGTAAAATGTGCAAGGGGAGCTTTCCTCTCCTCCCTTTGGGGAGTGAATTTTTACTGCTAAAACCATGGAAAGAAGGTAAAAACAGGAGGGAAAGTGAGCCCGAACTAAGTAAATAGGCTGGACCTCTCTGCTTTCCCGCAGCCTGTGCATCTCTCCTCCCAACAGCAGCTCCTGGTGCAGACCTGGCGTTACAGACCTGGCTCTTCCACCCCAAAATCCCCTGAATGGTGGGCAGGAGCCCCCCCCTCTTCTCCAGGCTGTGGAGGGGGGAACTGCTGCCGGCCAGGGATTCTGGGCTGGGCTGGATGCAGGCTGTCTCCGGCTGCAGGTCTCGCATTTGGTGTTTGCCCTGACAGCAAACCGGGGGGCTTTAGAGCAGTCGTGGGCTGGGGGCTTGCTGTTGCACACTGCTTAGGTTTAACTGGCAGTGTGGTTCTGGGGTGGTAAAAGAAAACACTTCATTACGCGGAGCTGAAGTGACTCATGGCCCTGCGCTCACAAGCTGTCACAGAGCCAGAGTCTTCAGCAGCGGTCAGCTAGGTGGACAGACAGACAGACAGAGGCAAGTGGGGCAGCAAAGGATCCCACCAACGGTGCCCAGCTCACTGTGCCTCAGTTTCCCAAGAGCTGACGTACCTCCAGCAGAGACGCCGCGGTCCCTGTCCCCTGGGCAGCCGCCTGGTTGGGAGATTCCCTGCTGGGCTGCCCACAGAGCCCGTACGTGTCTGCCTGTACAGGCAGAGCCAGAGCACAGCAAGCTGAGGTCATGGTTCGCCGCAGATGACGGCCAGCCTGGCCCAAGCTCCTTCCAGCCAGAGGTGCAGTCAGAGGAGCTTTCAGCTCCTGGCCTTTAGTTTCTGGCCTCTCATTCTTCCTGGCCCCAAATTTTTTCACGTTCCTGTCCCGAGATGTCCCTCTCCCCACTGCCTTTCTGAAGATGAGCCAGAAGCTGATGTCAGGGGAAGCGTTTAGAGATTACCCCAAGGAGGAGGCAGGAGTCCAGTCTCATACTGGGCTGGACTGGGCTGCATGAAATCCTGGTGAACCCCCTGTCCCGTCTCCAGCAACCAGAGTAGAAGGAACAGCAAATAAAGGCAAGCTGATCCCAGACCCCAGCCCAGCCAAGCCCTACCCTGTGTTTGGCAGCAGTCGCTGTGGGTCCTGTGCAAAGGGAGCGGAGGCAAGAACAGAGGGAGGCAGAATCGGGAGCAGGTGAGGTCTGGCCCTGAAACGCCGCACCTCAGCCCAGCTTAGGGCAGAGCCCAGCTGTTCCCAGCTGTGCCAGCAGCACAGGAAGGAGCAGTGCTGGGACCCTCCCCTGATGCTGCATCTGGGAGCTGAGATGAGCCCAGGTGGCTGCCTGCTCATAGGGCTCCCCTCCAGCTGAGTGACTCCCTAAATCCCTTGCTTTAAGGTCCATGTTTGATGCAATGGCTGGTCCCCGTGCACGATGGGACACCGGCCACTCCTTTCCTGCCCACAGCTACCTACAGCTCCAGGTCTCCACAACCTCCCGGGGAGAGGGAGCCGGGGAGAGGACTGGGGATGCATTTTAACTCCCTGCCCGGACCTGAGCATCTCAGCGCCCGCAGCTCGCCCCGGGGCAGTGATAGCTCCTGCAGCCGCCCGTACACACCCTCTGCATCCACCCCAGATCAGATACGTGTGTCACCCTGGCCCCAGTACACTTTTGCCAAGGCCATTTCCAAACGCTGGCTGCCCCCAGGGAAATTGGCTGCTTTCTGAGCCCCCACAGCTGCTTGGCTTATTCCTCGCCCCTGGGGTGTCCCAATGAAGTTGCCGAGCGGTTTTTCAAAGGTAGATCAGCGAGGCAATATTCACCCACCGCTTCCTCCAGCTTGCCTTGGTGGCCCCTTCCCCATCACACCCCTGGGAAATTGTTCTCTCTCTTCCCATTCCCCCTGCAAAGGGGATTAAAAGCAACAGTTAATTTTTCATGTGATGTTAGTTTAAATAGGAATTTCGCTGTTCTGACTTCGCCTGGTTTCCGGGAGCCGAAGCTGAGAGAGGGTGGTATTAGCGCTGTGCGAGGCAGGGAAGAGGAGGAGGGAGGTGGGAGTTGAAAGGGGGAAAAGGGAGGGGGACGTGCGGGGGTGAAGACGGGATTAAAACATCCCATTAGAATTTCTGTTTTTGGAAAGCTCACAAAAATGTTGACATGTAGCATGACTAACATAGTGCAAATGTCAGCCCGGCTCTGCGAACGGGGGCCCTCGCTCTCCTCCCAACACCCTGGCCCCCTTTTAAGGCAAAAATATACAATGAGCCGCACAATGGCCAAATTCCAGAGAGCAGCGCTAATTGTTCCTTGCTCACGTCGGGCTAATTGCTCCGCTGAAACCATTCGTGCCTGGCCTGGATCCCACGTGTTTTTACCATCTAATTAGGGCAGAAAAGCTGGGGCCAGAAAACGGGATGAGATAAAGGCAGGCAGAGCTGGAGGACAGGTTGGGTGCCCTAACCTGGAGAGATGTGCTGTGCGTGCTCTAGCAGGCGAGCAGGCAGGGAACAGCCTCTGCACCGTGCCAGCCTCCAGCGGCATTGAAGATGCACAGGCACTCGGGAGGGAAGCGGAAGGCTGGGACGGCCCATGAGCCTGGTGAGACCAAATGTGAGATGGAGAAATGCCACCAGTGGCAAACGTTTGCAAGAAACATCTTCATCCAGCTGCTCGGTGACTGCTGCAAGGCTCGTACAGACAACAAGGATATGCGTGTCTTCACCCGGTGTCCGAATTAGAAGGTCTGTCTGTTTGCAGACCATGTGCAAAGCTTGATCAGGACCCAGAGCAGGGAACAATAGATGGACAGGAAAAGCCTTTTGGTGGCTGCTTATTGTCTTCCACCTTCTGGGGAACTGGAAGTTTAACTATAGTCTTCCTCTTTCAGGTATTCCTGTACGGCTTCTTGAGTCCTCGGAGGATGCTCCTGGACCACAGCATCGCCTGGCGCTGGGCTCCATTGTGCTGAGGAATGTGCATGTGGTTTTCCCCTTGAATAGCTCCCCTGAGACCACAGCGACCTAGAACCGCTGCAGGGCCCCAGCACATCCCCTCCGGGGAAAAAGGGTTTGCTTACGGGTGCCACTGCCTCTCCCGAGGTGCAGCGCAGCATCTCAGCTGCCTCTCACCCCGCCGCTGGGCTGCAGGTGATGCCACTCCCCGTGTTGTAAGCAGGGGTGGGTGCACAGGGTGTCATATTAGCACTCCCTTCCCCTTCTCCCCATCCATCTTGCAGAGCGCCATTTGCTCCACAGTGTCCTCTGGGAAGCCTTCATCCAGGCTGCACGGTTTCATAGGCAGAGAAAGCCACTTAATATGTATGATCTGACACTGAAGTGCAGCCTCTTCTAGGGTGGATCCCGATGCAGCTGATCTGTAACTCGTGGAGGCATTTCATCTCCCCGTGAATGCAAACAGCTGGGCATTCCTCCATTGCCCATCTACACATCTTCCTCTGGTGAGAGCCACCAGCAGGAAGCCACCAGCGTTGCTTCTGCGAGCGGGGTTTGATTCACTGGTCTCACAGAAGCCTGTACCAGCCGCCAACCCCCCTCAAGAGCTCCCAGCACTTTGGATCGCAGCAATACAATTTGCACTTGGCAAGATACATTGCTTGGTGGCCTCCGTGTCAGAACAGCTCTTGGCCTTAGAAGAAATACTCCTGGTGGGTTTGGGTGCTCAGCAGAATCGTTTCAGATTGGTGTGAAAAGATCGCAGCACAATTCGAACTGCAAATCTCAAAGTCAGCCTGGCTCCAGCCTCTGTTAGCGCTGCAGAACAGCCCCAGGAGCTCTGCTGCTGGGCTGTCACACCCGTGTGGGCAGGGCAGCTGCGACATTTATGGCTGAAGGCGTTTCATTCCAGTTGTCCTGGAGATGAGGGGCGTGCTTGGACTCTGCATCCCTCCCAACCCAAGTGTCTCAGCCTTCAGGGCTCTTGAAAATAGAATTAGGCACACAGAGCCCAACCACGAGCAGTTATGGAAACCACTGAAAACAGGGAACCCAAACTTGAAATGTTCTCCAGAAAATCTGCAATTCTCTGTCCCACTATAACTACGGTGATCTCTCTGTGTTTCCATGAAAGCCCGTCAGAGCACACCCACACCCTGAGGACAAGGATGTTAACAAACACTGGAATTTACAATAGCGATTTATTCAGAAGAAAGGCTCCAGGTGAAAAGGACCGATACTTTAAAAAGAGAGAAAGTATTCTTCATAGATGCAAATGCAATACTTGTAAGTCAATATTTGCTCTTGCAATATTGGCACACGCAGAAACGGTTTTCCAACATGAATAGGTTTCAGCCCAGCTGCTCCAGGATTGTGTTGTTCAGAAGTTTTCAGATCCACTTCTTAAACTTCATTAAAAACACAGTTTTTTTAAAGCCTTTGGGGAGCTAACAGCCTTTTATGACAAGTCCTTCTAGCCATTGAAATCCACCAGCGCATGGGGTGGCCTGGTGGTAGCTAACCAAGAACAGATGATCCCTTTGAGAAGAGAATATTTAAAACCCCAAAACATAGACAAGTCAGAGCAAATCCATGTGGCAAGAAGAGAGTTGAGAACATTTCTTCCCAGATCAGTCAGTCATAGACAAATCCCGAGTTGATATTCAGTCCAGGACTAACCCCCCGCTCCACGCATGTTTCCAGCTCCCTCCTTGGGCTGGAACCTCACACCAAGATGCCCAGCGCTGGTCACTCATTTGGGGCTTTGAGCCTTCCCCTTGAAGTTCCTCTCACGTGTGTGCGAGCAGGGTGCCTGGGAAGCCCGGGTGACATTAGGACCTGCTGGCCAGGCACAGCCCTTGTGTACTGCAAGCCAACGTCCCTGCCCCAGTCCCCTATGCCTGTCCCACACACAGAGCCCAGGGGGGAAGTCCCCAGTCAAGCGATGTAGAATGATGCTCCCATCACCCAGAGAGGCCAAGAAACTTTCTTCAGACCTGGATTTTTTTATGAAAAAGAGGAAACAGAGTCAAAATACTGGGAATTAATTTTCCTGTCTGTGAGGGGAGGAGAAAATAACCCAGCCTAGCCACTGTGCCGGGTGTTCTGGGGGCAGCTGTCCCAGTTTGCGAGATGCCCTGGGGCTCATGGACAGCCTTTGTCCCCTGTCACCCTGCTGTAACAAGACGAGCCAAGAAGCAAACACATGTACTGTAGGCTGGGAAACCAAGCTGTGGTGGAGAACGGCGCAATATTTCTGCATACCACCAGGGAAAAACTTGGGTCAGCGATCATGCTCAAACCCTGGTAGCAAAAATTGAGGAAACTCCTTATTCCTGTTCCCCATGGCTCAGAAAGGTTTGTGTCAGGAAGGGTGGAGGCGACGTGTTTTGTACTCTTGGAAGGGACTAGACGTCCTCGATAAAGCGATTGCTCCTCTTGTTGCTGCAGAACGGCCTCTGTCCTTTGCCCCTTCAGGGTCCCCTTTGTCCCTCATTCCCTGACCTTGAAGGACCACATCTAAAGATGACAAGGTCATTTCTTTTGGGTTTATTTCAAGTGTTGTCCAGCTTGAGAATTAACTGCAATCTCCATTTAGGAATAGCATCCTGGGTGTGGGCTGTCCAATCTGGTGGAGAAAGGACATTATTCAAGAATAGTTATCCTGGTTTTTGCACTTGGAATAACATGACTTTTATTATGGAGTAAGCTGGCTGCTGGCTGCTCATCTGGAAGAGGGCACAGGGACCATGCCAAGCCACCTTCCCTGTAGGAAGCGGGACCGCAGCCAGACAGTGTGGCTTGCACACACCGCTGGACAGGCACCCAGCAGCAACGACGTCCTCCACTGCCGACCTGGGCTGGATTCAAACTAGCAGCTGAGAGGGAAGAGGAAACCATATTATACTGTTATCTCTCACCTTGCTTCCCTTTCGTAACAACACCATCCCTTTGCAAAGCAGAAAAACACGCTGATGCTTTGCAGGGGCTGCTGGAGCCCACGTGCTGAGCCAGGGACAGCCAGGGCTGGAGCTTCCCCCACCAAGGGCTGTGCACAGGCAAGCTGTCATTTCCCCAGGCTCAAACTGGGTGAAATGCAAAAGGGAAAAGCTCAGGGAACAGCAAGACTTTGTTTCCCAGCTCGATCTCAGCCTCTGCAGGGTGGGATGCTATTGTAGGCAGGTTTTCCCCAGGAGACAGGACCATGCTCCTGCTGGTGCAGCATTCCCAGCCCCGAGACCCTGCAGTGTCACCTCGTCACTTTTACTGGGAACATAAATTATAAATGCACAAACTAGCCAGGGATATGTACCAGAAATGCGTGGGGCAAGAGAGACTAAGTTCTCAAGATGGTTGCTATCGTGTTTTCCCCTTGCACTGTGCAACTGTCCCGTCTCTTTTCGGTTTAAGCTCCTGATGTCTCAATCCTGGGGTCTAACAGAGTGCCTGGCTGTCAGCTCTGCCCACACTAATCCGTCCATGTGGCTCCGACACAGGCTCTTGGGAGCAACGGAGGCCATTTCTCTTTTTTTCACATCGAGGAAATTCATGAGCTGGTTTCACATTTGTTTTTCTTTCAAACTTGAGGCTTTGCAGATATTAAAATATAATCCAGGAAGAATTTGCTTTGTGAGGGAAGAGTGTGGGATCATGGAGGGGAGAGGGGTCAGTGGGGGAGCACAAGGAGGTGGGGGTGGCAAAGAGATTTTCATTTCCCCTCTGTGCCCCATTGGGATCGAAGTTTTTACCTCCTTGCAAACAATAGTGGCCAGTATGGGACCAGTTAGAAGGTTTGGGAGACTCCAGACTCACCTGAGCTGGGAATTTCTGTTTGCAGCAGGCGTTTTAGCCATTGCCCACGGCGAGGGCAGAAGAAACATTGTTTGCAGGTGGTAAGAACTGGAGAAGATGACTGGGACCATGGAGAAATGAGCAGAAAAGAAGGAGTAAAATGTCTATCCTGGTACCAAGTTGTTTTTCTGCATTAAAAAAAAAGGCAAACAAATACAATTTGTGTTATAGGTAAACAGAGGAACTGGCCAGGCAGGACAGGAAGGCAGAGCCCCGTCAGAGCCCCGTGCCGCACGGGGAGATAAACAAGAATCCTAGAAATGTGAAGTGAGGCTTAAGGTGATTGCTCAACGTGTGAGGAAATACGGGGCAAAAGCCAGATATCAAGGAGAGGAAGCTGGAAAAGGGCAGGCTGATACGAGCAATGAGGTCAGCGCTGCAAAAATAGTGCAGGAAGGCTTCCTGGAGGCAGCGAGTCGGCAGAGCACATGTGCCCTTGCTGCTTCTCCTGCCTTAGCTGCACAGGTGGCAAGGGCTTGTTAGCCTGATATTGGGTTCAAATCCCGCAGTGGCAGCGAATTCAGTCCATTGAAGGTTCCTAAGTCTCAAATCCTGCTTCATGGCACCTGCAACTGAGCTTGATTTCCAAGGGACTACTTCCAGATTGACACAGCTCCATTGGCAAAGTCCTGTTGAGTTGCCCTAGCTGAGGCCGTCACCGAAAAAAGATGAGGAATGCGTGGCTGCATCCACTCAAAAAAGCCATTTTTCCTGAATGAGTATCAAAACTGGCCCTGGCTCACTGTCTGAGCGAGCATGAGACAGACAGACTGCCCTCCCGGCTTGGGTTTGATCTCCAGCTCTGTTGCATAGTGAGCTCATCTCTTCTGAACTGCAAGGCACACTGCTGGGAGAGCAGCCAGCTGACCTGCGGCCCCACGAGCACTGGCAGCATGGTTTGTTTGGGTTCCCGATATGACAGGGGTCTTGAGGCTTATTTTGAGTTCATCTCAGTTTGGCAGTTTGGATGGATTCTGCCTTTCTGGTCTGATCTCAAGCAGTTGGATGTTCATATCCATCTTGCTCTAAGACAAACAGCATCTATAAATCTCTGGACGAAGCCAAGAGAGTCTTGTCTTGCACTGCTCCATGCTGTCCCTTCAGCCCTTTGAACTCCTGCTGCCCTCACAAGCATGGAAGCCTTAATCGATGTCCCATCAAAAGGAGCAGAATAAATCTCGTTATCTTGTGAGACAAGGTCACACTCCCTGTGTGGCCGTCTGGCCACAGAAGGGGCTGCTCCTTGGGTTGTCTTCTCTTTACAGGAAGTCTTTCATCAACTCTTGCAATGCATGAACCTCTATATGTCTTCAAAATGCAGTTTCAGCCGTTGGCCCTGCTGTCGCTTGTTTGGTGGGTCACTGCTCAAAGCAGAGGACTTCCCTTTGTGGTCCACCCCACCTATCCATGCTGCTCCAAGAAGACAATGTGGCATGCCTCCAGCCTTGCCCCCTGGATCGCACTGGGGGATCTGCCATTAGGATCCCGTGAACTATTGAATAACTTCTCCAGTTTCTTTGAAATATAACTACTTTTTTCAGTGACCTATAGAATGAGGGATCTCGCTCTGGAGCAGGCCATGCATTACAGTCCCTTGCACTTGGTTGGATTTTTTTCTCTAGCTCATGTGTCCTCTGCTTCTGCTCTCTGCCTCCTCCCATGTTCCCAGTGATCCATTAAAAGATTGCACCAAAGCCCAATAAACTTAGTGGGAAAACTGCCTCTGGTGTCAGTGATTTCTGGGTCAGACCTTGAGCTTGAACTCATAGAAAAGCCTCTTTTCCTGCCACATTGTTCTGGCTGCGCTGGCCTAGGCTTGGACCTGCTGCTGGGGCCAGTGGCCCAGGTAGCTGTGCTGACACAAACGCATGTTTTTAGACAATTTTTCCCTTCCACCCTCAGACAGGGAAGAGGACGAGGACATTCTGTGGCTGTTTGAAGAGGACGCACAGCTGATAGCAACCACATTCGTGACAGTGTTTATTTGCATTTCCAGCAAGCCTTTGATAAAGCCCGGCTCCTGCCTGTGCTGCCCAAGCTCCAAGGACAATGGGAACGCCGGGAGGACCATCTCCCCATCTGGGAGAGGACACAGCAGGGCCAGTGACCAGACACTGGCCCAGAGGCACATTCAGCTGGACACACATCCCCTTCATGGGACAAAGGGACTCGTTGAGAGAGGAAGAAAGCATGTGTGGCCTACAGGAAGGAGGGGGCTGAAGAGAACTTGACTTCACCAGCAGCGGGGAGGGAAGATAAAGATGGAAAATCAGATTGTTTCCAGCTCACGTCCGGGCAGTCCGTGGGGAAGAGGCTATTGGATCCATGTGTGGTGTGAAGGGACAGGAAGCTGGGTGGATCTGGGAGAGCCTCTAGAAGACCCTGTGAAGCCTCTTTGTCCGCAGGAAGGTGATGTCTCTTGCCGTGGTGGCAGTGGCACGAGGAGGGTCTAAGTGTAGCAGAGCGAAGCCAACCGCACCACAACCCACTGCCCTCCAACCTCTGCTGGATCATAGCATGGTTGCCCTTCTCAGAGCCCAGAAAGGATTTTAGGGGGAGCATCAAAGCACCCCACCCCTTATGATGTACCATATAGGGTAGCTGGAGACACACGGAGTAATGACGGCACATTTCCTCTTCTCCTCAAGCACCCGCCAGGCATGTCTGCTCATGAGGCCACCAGCAGCAAGGAGCTGCTGGTCAGAGGCATCTGCTCACCCTCTTGGAGAACCGGGACGTTTTTCTGCCTGTCACCCGATAGCCATGACCCAGTTTCACTGAGGCATTTCTCAACCCTGGGCTTTTTACTTTTTGTCTCCTCTCTCGCCATTCCCCTCCCTCCCTTTTGGCACAGGCATTTGATATTTACTTTCAGGCTGGGAGGGACAGAGGAGGCTTTTCCTTGTGTGCCCCCACATTGTTTCCCACTGGCATTTGGGAACAAGTGTGACATTCAGGGGAGCTGGAGCGGACAAAGCCTGCTGGAGGTAATCATACTGCAGGCGGGCGTATCAGGTATCCGTGGACACAGGGCATCCGAGAGCTTTTGACTGTGTCTTTTTTAGGAAGAGCTTTCTAAGCCTCGGTATCTCTCAGATTAGGTTTTGTCCCCAGAGGAGCCTGTTGTGCCTCCATTGTAGCTCAGCTGTGGGAACCCACGGCATGGCTCGGCACCGGAGCGGTAGGACAATGACGAAAGGCACCGGCGCTCCTGACCTATCCGACAGGCGGCTCTTCCTGCGGTCCAGAGGGACTCATCTCTAACGAGGAGATTGTGTCGACATCTGCTTCCCAGTGCTTTCTCTTCTGTACTCAGATGTCCACAAAAAAGCAGGTATGGATGGAAGCCCTGTGCCCTTGGCAAGCATCCCTGAGCCTATGCGTGGAGATGGAGAGGGTGAGGCACACACATACATATGCACAAACAGGGAATGGACGGTTACTGGTACACCATGGACAACTCTGGGTTTGTGCCTTGGGTGTGCAAGGAGGAGGTGGCACAAGGAAACCATCTTCTTATCCCTGGCTCTGCGTTGGGGGAGCAGCAACAATCTCAAAATCTCAGCGACGAGTGGGAAAACGCAGAGGAAAGCCCAGGTCTGTCTCCATTTCCTTCCTGGCACCCTTTGGCATGGCTGGGCAGAGCTGGTCCCGGGCACAAAACACCTACAGCCTCTTGCAAAAACTGGGAGAGCCTTGCTTGTCTCCGACTACCTTTTGCACTTAGGGATTTGCAGGGGTGCTAAATGCTTCACAGAAATGTAAGAAGGGATATTGGTCCTCAGCCTCTACTGCAGCACAAGCTCATGCTGCTGAGTGTCCTCAGGATGTCTAGCCCCATCCAGCATAGACAGAGCCTGGCAGATGCGTGACTCGGCCCATGGCGGGATGGGATGCCATCCAGAGTACTGACAAGTCCAAGGAGACTGCAGTGTCTCTTCTTCTCAAAGAAATCAGCACTTGCCCCTCCCTGATCCCATTAAAACGACTGATTTACTACAGATACTCACTGCATTTAGTCCATGTAAAGCCGTTTGTGGCTCCTCTCTGCTGAGGAGCTGCATAACCCCAGTGAAGCCTCACTGATATAAACCAGTCATTGACTGGTCCCTTATCTCCAGCCTTCTCGTGCTGACTGATTGGTTCCTCCCTCTTCTCTCAGCCGAGCCTCTGCTCTGGATTCATACAGACTTTTCATCACTTTTAAAATCCTGGCCCAATAAAACATTAAAGCACTTGAACATGAATGGGACTGTTTACTTGCTTAAACCTAAACATGGGATGGAGTTGGATCGGGACCTTTCTCTTCCTGCCCAATGCTTCTTCCTCCAGCGTCCTGGCTGCCCTCCTCGGCATCATCTGTGGTTTCTCTCTGCTATGGTGCAATGTCATGGAGAATTTGCAGTTTCCCATTTGTGACACACTGGTTTTGCCTAAGTGACAAATGACCTCCTCCCCTAGCGATAAACTGATTTACTCATCCCAGGCTGCGTCTGCTGGTTAGTTACAGTCTGTCCTGGGAGCTGAGGCTTTCGGTTCTGCTCAGCATCTGCACTACAGCTGTTTGCTATTGACTTTCCCCTGTTGTCTTTAGCACCCAGCCTCTTGCTTCCTATAGCACTTCAGCTCATTCTGTTTCCTTTTATTATTCTCAGTTCTCTAAACGAAGCTGGCTCCTTGCTACGTCTTCTGGGAAGGGCAATCCTCTGCCTGGCTGTGAGGCAGCCCTCGGCGGCTCGGTGTGACGAAGCACGTTGAGTTTGGCAGGAAATTATGAGCATTTCTGGGGATGATGGGACGAGCAGGCGTGAGATGCTGCTAGGGTGGCTGCTGTCCAGGCTGGCTGTCTGGGGACGGCACGTGACCTGCTGCCATGGCCCTGGGTGGGGAGGGATGTTCTTGCATGGGTAGAAATGTCCCTGCAGCAGCTGGGGAATGCGGCAGCGAGGCCGGCGCAAGGCTGGTCTCTCCTCAACGCTGCATGGGGCTGCCTGCCCGCAGCTGCCGAGCTGCCACGGCATGCGTGAGTGTGCAGCCTGTCGGACGTGGCCCTGGCCGAGGTGTTTGGGAGCAGGTCCAGGCTCATGCGAGTCGGGCTGGCTGCCGAACACACGCATCCTCCCTGCAAGGAAAAGATGTCTTAGCAGGGATACAAAACACATGATGGGCAGGTCCCTGGATGAAGCCACTTCCCTCCAGCACATCTGGAAAATTGCTCCCATCCTCTGGTAAACAGGCTTCCAGAGGAAGATCTGTGCTAACATTGTCCTCCCCTTGGGACACGGTGGAGCCAAGGTAGGAAAATCCAGCAAGACGGGAGGATATAGGCTCTCCTAGAATAACTTACAGCCATCCTGGAAGCTCAGAGACCCAGAGGGCTGAGGACCATGTTGGCAAAGTCACAGATTTCATCAATTTTCTTTATTCTTGGCAAGGGGCTGGGGGAAGACATGGTTTCCGCAGGACAGCAGGGATGATGGAGGTCCATCTGGAGTCCCTGGTGAGTTCAGCCTTTTCTCCCACCTCCATAGACCCAGAGGAGAGGCAGCACAGGTGGGTCTCAGGAGAAAGCCTGGAGGAGCCAGCACAGCTGATCTTCCTTCTGAGCAGAAGAGGTCTCGGGAACCCTCAGCGATGTAATATCTTCAGAAATCATTGCATAACATCCTGCATCACTGAGGATGGGTTATTGTTTTAAGAGGGTGGTGAGAAGAGACAAGAAGCAGTGTCATAGTATGAAGTCCTCCAAGGAAGGGGAAGGATCCAAGAGAAGGACCTCAAGATCCTCAGCCCTGGAGCAGAAATTTGGAAGGGGCTATTTCAGGGCTACTGCTCCAGCATAAGAAGTGGTGAGAGAGTGCTGTATTGCTTGGAGAGCAAAGGGAGGGTTTGCTTAAGTCTCTGGCAACAATAATTATGTCACAGCTGATAAAGAGATGGTCCAGAGATATGTTGTCAGAGATTGTAAGCCCAGATATGTGTAAATCAGGAAGCTCAACTCTCTCTTCAGAGGGGACAAGCAAGGAGATTGTTCTCCAATATAGATGGACATGGAGGCCTCCGTTCCCTCCAGGCACCACAGACAGATGTCATAAATGAGAGAAGACAAACCAGAGGCGTGATTCATGGTACACTGAATGTGGTGTTGAGGTCCTGCTCCAGGACTGTGCTCCAGCCTTGCCCAGCAGCCCCAGGCAGGGAAACCTCCGGCGTACTGGAAGGAGACTCCTCTTAGGAAACCGGGAACCTGCGAAGTAAAGCTCTGGTTACAGCCTTAAACCATCACATCATACATCTTTTTTTAGGCATCTTTGGCAAGGGTGTTCTCCACCAAACGCCTTGCTCAGCAGCGTGGCGAATATGGCAACTGTTTTTGGGGGCGTATCTCTGCTATGGGGAAGGCAGTCCCACAGTAGCCTTCAGGGCACGCTCGGGCCTTGGGACCCCAGCATCATGGCCCTAGGGAGGTGACAGAAGACGTGACTTTTCCAGCTTCCCCAAGGCCTCTCCCAGCAGGAGGTCCCAGCCTTTCCCAGCCGAGCCTCCCTGGGCAGCGTGACAAGGCAGACGGTGCCGGACACGTGGCTCTGAATGTGCCAACCCTCCTTCTAGCAAGACAACGTGCCCAGGCAGGCTGACCAAAGCCAGAGTGGTCTCTCCTTCTCGCACTGATGCCAAGCACTCAACAGCATGAGAGTCAGGAGGTCCCAGTGCCATTCTGTGGCTGGGACAGCAGTCCCCTGGGAGAAAAGTCCTGGGTGACAGGCTGCGGGCTAAGGATGGGGGCTCTGGGTTAAGGTGTCAGCACTGAGCTCTGGAGCCTTAAAAAAAAAACCAAACCACCTTCAGGAGCCTGTTCAGACTGAGAATTTCAGAGCTCTCCCAGGCACCTCTTTCCTGCCCCTTTCCCTCCCCCCCGTGTGTCTCAGCCCTGTCTTCTGTGAAAGCTCCAAGTGACAAAAGGCTCTCTGGGGCTCAGCATCAGCCACAGCCCATCTCCCGCCTGCCCAGCCGCATCGATGGAGGACAGGACCATCTGCTCCAGGGCAAATGAACCCCGTGGCCAGATGCTCTGCTTTGCTAAGGAGGCTGTAAAAGCCTTGGACCCGGTTCATGGGAACCACTTCACTCTCCCCCTCCTCCTCCTCCCACACACATTAACCTCTTTACTGCCGCTGATGTCTTTATAGCAACATCTGAGGGAGGAGATGGAGGTGGGTGAGAAGGCACGGGGGCGGAGGGGCAGGATGCTGCAGAGGTGTGCTGGGACCTTGCCTGACATGGTGGTGTGAAGTTTGCCATCCTTCCTCCCCGCTATGAGAAGGTGGGGAATGAGAGCCCTTTCCCAGCGGGGATGCCGTGGGCAGCACGGGAGTGGGTGCGGAGGCACCGCAGGGGTGGGAGGAGGAGGTGGCAGGATTAGCACTTACTTTGGAAGTGTCCCTGCGGGGGTTTGCTCTCCATCGCCGCCGATTCCCACGAGCCGACCGAGCGCCAGCCCCCAAAGCCTGTCCCAAGGTTTCCATGAACCATCCCAACGGTCCCCCTCCTTAGGGCAGCAATGAAGGCACCTGGTGTTTGTTCCCAGTGCATCAGGTCTGGTGGAGAGGATGGCAGAGACCGTGGCTGCCTGCAGGTCTCTGTGGCTATGGTCCTCACCACAGTCCGTCCCTGCACCAGTCACCCCACAGCCGGCTGCTGGGAGAGGGGGACACAGCCCAGCATGGGGACCTGGGTGCCACAGTCCCTGCTGGTCACAGCTGATGCCCTGCCTGCACAGCATCTTCACTAATAGCATGCATTTGGAACAGCATACGAGATACGTTTGCACCAAACAGCACAGTTGCAGGAGGGAGAGGGACCCAGAACTGCTGCCTGCTAGTCCCCATCATGCTGCTAATTGGGAAGAAGCCACATAACTTCTCTAGTGCCCCTATTCCTTCCAGTCACAGAAAGGGGGTATCAGTGCCACCTGGCAGGGTGCTCCCACGCAGCACCCCAGTTTTGGACAGGGCTGACAAGCACCTTGACCGGGGGGATGTATCACCTACGTAGCGCTCAGCACTACCAAGCCCATGACATAGCAGGTGAGCAACTGCTGATCCAGGCTGGATCCAACCCTCCTGCCTGGACAGGGAAGCTTTCGTCCTATTAGCAGATACAGGGTGATGCGACTTCTACTGCTGTGCTGCATCTGCCTCTCCTCTCCCTCTCCCACATGTTTCTGCCCCTCTAAAATCATTTCCAGTCACCCAGGCCACCAAGGGTTAATGCCACCCCGCTCCAGTGGGCCGTCTTGGGAGAAGGGGGGGCATCACAGGTGGGATGCAAGCTTGCAAGGCACAGTGGCCTGCTGGAAAAGACCTTGACCACTGAACCCTGAAAAATCTCGTCCTTTCTATCGGAGCATTCCGTGCCCTGGTTCCCACAGGGCTCCTCAGCCGTCCCGCACCTCCGGGAAGGTCACACGCCGCTGCTGTATCTCGCTCGGCGTGGTGGGAATCCGATTAACAACCAGCCCCCGGCTCTGGGATTGGGCAACGATGGGCAAGAGAAGGGCCCCGTGCCTGGAGAAGAGCTTTCCCACACTGTCCCCCCTCGCCGGCGACAGCGGAGGAAATCGTCCATATCTAAATGTGTCCTGATAGCTGCGCTAATCTAGGGCTGAATGTGCAGCTCGGGGTGGGCTCGCCGGCAGCATTAGCGCAACACATGGCCCGTGTTCAGCTCGCACAAAGGGCCGTATTCTTCCTCGCCCCGTTTGGGCTTCGCCTGCTCGAGTGGAAAAACAGAGCGGTGCCGGGGGTGAGGGGAGAGGGGAGACCGTTGAGACAGAGCAGCTGGCTCCCCTCGGGGACGCGGGGGGATTTCTGACCCCGGGGAGGGTTTGCTCTTTGCCCGATGCGTGTCCCCACCGGGCAGACAGGACTGCGTGATGCCGCGTTTGCAGCTCTGAAAATTTGGCAGGGAGAAGGGAAAAGTGGGGGTTTTTTTTAAGCAGCAGAGGGGTATTTCTGGGCGGCTGCAAGGCAGACTCTATCCCTGGTTTGCAGGGGTGCTCCACGGGATGGGGCTTCTCCACTCACTCTCTGTGCTAAAAAAATACCAAGGGAAGAAAGTGGCAAGATGTCAAAAAAAAGTTGGTTCAGCTCAATCTGAAACATCCCTCCAACAAAACCCACAATGTTTTCTTCCCTTTTTGGGGTCTTTTAAATACCTTTTTAACCCTTCTCCTTTTGGCTCGCAGCACTGTTCAAATAGGAAAAACTGTTTCGAAATAAAGAAGCCAAAAAAATGTTTTGTTTTGAAAAAAATGTTGAAACTGGATGTTTCAACATCTTCCAAATGATCTCCCTCACTTGCTTTGGCTGAAACCCTGCATTTGCATTTGACCTGGATTTGCACATTGTTGGTTCCCCTCAAAAAGGCACATTTTTCGCTGAACTCCATCTCATTCACCAAACAGAAGCTCGGCTCCAGGGTCAAGCTTCTCTAAGCAGAAGTTTTCAAAATGATGGACGAAGTGGTTGGTCTGGATAAAGGTGAAGATCCTCTTCTCCAAGGGAACTTAAAACATGTCTCATCACTCCACAAAGTTCTCCTTTCCTGTTCCCCTTTTTCCTACACTCTCTCTTCTCTTTTTGCCTCCATGCTTAGACCAACCTCTCACCTAAACCACTTTCTTCTGCAAATTCCCCTTTTTTGGGTGATTTAGTGAATAAACACTGCTGCCAGACTTGCATGCAAATCTTTGGAGCCCTGGAGAGGCCAGAAAACCATAAAGACCGACTCCAGGGAAGGGTAATCTCCCCTTGGGGACCATTCTCAGCCACTGAAGAAATCTTCCAGCCATGGATAAGAGAAAATTTCCACTGGGAAAGAGGTGCCCAAGCCTGCACCCCCTTCCCAAGCCTTGGTGATGCCTCAGGACCAGGTGCGAGGGAGCAGCGGGGCAGGTGCGCTTGCACACACAGGGATGCTGGGGCTGTGAGCAGCCCTCGCCTATCACCCTTCAGCTCATATTAGCAGCAAAGTCCCCACCCTTGCTTGGAGCCCCGTCGTGCAGCTCCCTATCACCTCCCCACCCCTCCATCAGCGGGGAGATTTCCCCCTCCCTTGCCAGGGACTGTGTCCTTCATATCAGTGCTGGTGGGTGCCTGTGGGGAAGAAAACCCCCACGCCGGGAGCTGGGAAAGCAGCGACCTTCCCGATTTCCACTGGGAAGGGCGGGGAAGCGAGGGGAGGCAGCCCTTCTGCGCCTGGCAGATCCTCCACCGTCCTCTTTCTCGAGCGTGTCGAAATCTGCCTGTTTTAGCTTGTCCGTATGTCTCACTGGGGAGATGGACTGGAAAACACAAGGCAGATCCAAGCAGCTTTCTCCATGGGGAAAGCTTTCAGCACATAATAGTCTGGGGCTTGTTTGATGCCTGGTGTAAGATGCAGCTGAATAAAACCATGTAGAAGGAGCTTGAATAGTAAAGGGCATCTCAAGAAACAAGCAGCCTTTTCTTCCCTCTCCCACTGCAGAAGCTGCCCCAGAGCAGCCGTGTGTGCGGGGAGAGGGGCTGGTTCCCATTTAATGTCAGGATGAAGGCTGCCACTATAAGTGAAAGTAAATATGTAATTCCTCCTATTCCTGCCCGGTTGCTATGGAGCCCACAGTTTAATTAACCACAACGCTAATGCCTTGCATGCCACAAAGCTGCCTGGGAAAATATTACGGATGTCTCTATATGTGTCAGTCCTACGTTTATTTCTTGGTTTTACTCACTTCCAGAACTTGCCAAAATTACTCGATGGGCACGTGGTGCAACCTGGCGTCATCATCATACAGGCTGTGCTCACGCTTCCCACAAGGGATGGACCGGGAGGGCAGGAGCTGCTGAAACCAGATTCCTTGATACAATGTGCAGGCTGGATGGAAAAACCCATACGCACAGGGAATTTCCAGAGAAGAAAGGGGAGAGATCAACCCTATTTAGTCTTCCCAGGACTTCACTTGGAAAACCCACGGAGATACGGCTCGTGTGATCCCAGTTACTTCTGTCTTGTGGATTGCAGCTTGGCGGGAGGCAGCGGAGCCAGTGCAGAAGGCATTTACATCTCTCACCTGTGCAAGGTTAGCTCCCGAGACAGCCTCCGGCGGGGCCCTGGGACAACCTGCCCAAGGAGCTGGGCTTGGAAAGAGTTTTACCTTCCTACTGGAGACCTGTTGAAGTATTTCCATCACATCCAGTCCCTAGTTGCGGGCTGAAGTTGCTCTGCTCTGCTCCGAGGCCCTGCACCCCTGCAGACCCTCCCTGGTGAGGAATACCAATGGGAATCCATCAGGAAAGCCACCCGCGTGGCGGCAGGTTTGCAGACCCCTCGCTGCACCCCGGGTTTCTCCAACTCCTCATCTCCAGGGAAGCAGCAGCCCCAGGAGCTGCACAGGGACTGGGGAGAGACCTGCAGCAGGCAGCTGGCAGAGGCGCAGGAAATCCAGCTGTCAAGAAGACTCCAGCGTGCTTACCCATCCCTGCCTCCCGGCACCTTTTTCTGGTGTGCATTTGTGTTTCAGACAGCGCTGATCCTGCCGGCCAGCCCTTACCTGCCAGCGTCTGTCAGACACCGCAGTAAAGAGTAGCCCCAAGGCATGAACAGCCCGCCATGGGGGCCGCACCTACATCCACCTCCGTGATGCAACGTCTTGTTGCGCAGCTGCTCGCCTCCCTGCCAAAAGACCTGCGGCTCCGCCAGAGACCGGGTCTCCAAAATAGGAGCTCTGGCACCTCCCCAGCTGTTTGCTCAGCTCCAGCTTTGAAAGTGAATCTCAACGAAAAAACAGCAAAAGCCTTCTCCTGCTCCAGGGAGAGAAGTCCGTGATCAAAGGCTTGTCTTCATCAGTCGAGAGCAGGAGGGATGAGCAATATGAAAGACCAGTCCCTGTGCCCTCGCAGCCGCTGTCACTGTGTGTGCCAGGGAGAAGTGGAAAACTCATCTCAGCTGGGGTCAGCAGGGCGAGAGCCAAGCCTGAACGGCCACCACCGCTGCAGCCACGGGGACTGCAGTGAAGGTGCACCACAGCAGAAGGTCGAGCCGTGCCCTCGTCACGTAGGGTACTGTCATGGGGTGTCACTATGGGGCTTGGAGGCAACAGGATCAACTGTGCTGTCACTTTGTGTCATGTGTGACAACAGAGGCAAGTTAATAAAGAAAAACAGGGCAACAGGCAGGGGATTTATGTCAAATTCTACCAGCCAGGTCCCAGTGAGGGCCGGTGCAGGATAGTTGTGCCGCTATCCCGGCAACAGAGTCCACAGGGGCTACACTGGCACTACCGCAGGATCTTGCCTGTGCCCCTGGGAGCAACATTAGCACAGAAACCACCACAGAAATCCAAAACTCAGCCAAGGACATGGGAGACACAAGCCTGGGCCCTGAAGGAATAAAGCTGGAGGACTGCAGAGGAGAATGAGCCTTCTGACTGCTCCGAACTTTCACATCTTCATGACCTCATCTAGAGGGACTCACCTCTCCAGCTCATCAGGACGGTTTATTTTTCTTGTTGCAAAATTTAGACCCTCATTCCCATTCCCGAGCTCCCTGGGGCATTAGGAGCCCTTCACTGTTTTTACAGTTTGCTTTGCTTCCCCTCTCCTTCTGTTTTCCTTTTCCTCTTCTCCACGACACGAAGCTTAACTAAACCCTGGGGAGGAGAGAGAAGAGGGGGGAACAAGATGCTAGCTCTGGCTCAGTGTTGCTGTAAGATCCTCAGAAACACATGTGTGGTTTTAAGGTCCCTGCAGGGTGCAGGCAGATGGGCCAGACAGAGCTGGCTGGGTAATTCGCATCACTCTTCTTCACCTTTTCCATGGGACTTTCCAGTCTCTTCATCTTGGCTCTGATTTGATCGCACACAGCTGCCAGGACGGCTTGGAAGGATGTGTTTTTCTAGGATGGTTTCACTTTCTTAGTGCAGGAGGTTGGTATCAATAGAGTTTCTGCCCTTTCTGCTCTCTCGGGCAAGATATCAGTATAGCCGGGGATTTTTATTGCTGAAGAAACTGGTAAGATGCTCGCAGTGAACTGCAGCTTGGCAGTTAGGAGCCCGTTCGCAGCCTCATCTAGCTGCCTGCCACGCTGCACCTCGCTGGGAAGCTGACACCCGTTTGGCCGACGTGATGGGAACCGAGCCGAGGATCTCCAAAACACAGGATAGCTTTAAAAAGCTGGTTAGCAGGGAGCTGTCATCACAGCTCTGATCCCCGCGAGACACGCAAGATGTGGAGCAGTGGGCATCTGTTCAGGCTGGGTTCGGCATGTAGCAATGCAGCTATTTTCGGGGCAGGTATTGCACTGCCAAAACGCACCCAGTGCCTTCTCAGTGGCTCGTCCGCCAGCTTGGGGACAAGGGGGACAGCGCTCCTGGGAACAGCCCTGGCTTGGAGGCCATAAATCACAGCCAGTGCGAACAACAAAGGTGCCTCATTGGATGGGGTGGGGGGCAAAAGGCATCGCTCAGGGCAGCCTGAATTTATGGCACCCTCTGGCTCCTTTAGCAATGGATGCTTTCGACACAGCACTCAAAGCAACAGCCTTAGAGGGGGAGATAAAAGGCTGGGAGAAAAGAAAGGATCATCTTTTTTCTCCTCTTTCATTTTTTTTTTTAAATCAGCAGAGGGAGAGCAGGCACCATGGCAACACCAAGCTCCTCGGGGGAGATGCTCAGCGGTGGAGGCCCCGCGCTAACCACCCTTCTCCGATCCCACAGCCCTCGGCAAACCCCGCTGCGAGGCCATCCCTGCCTCCGCTGCCCCGTGCACCACGCACCCATCGGCTGGCAGGAGAATCCATTCCCGAGGATGGGATCGGCCACGGCCTCAGCTCTTCAGTGCAGACAAGGAGGAGAAGGAGAGGGAAGGGAGGAGGAGGGCAGCCCTGTTAACAAACCTCGGTTAAGCAGGCTGCTGGGGGCTGCTGCAGGCAGAGCCGAGGCCCTCATTGATATTGAAATCAGGTGCAATCCATCACGGGGAGAACAGGCTCCTTTCATGGGAAGCTGAAAAGAGCCGCTTTCAAAGGGAGGGGGAAAAACTTGTCCAGGGGAAGGGCGAACCAAAGCGTGGCAGGTGTGGTATGGAGAGGGATGCTGTCTGTGCCAGACGGTGATTCATTGCCGAACAGCACCGTGCCATTGCCAGGGTGGCGAAGAGCGCAGGCGGCAAAGTGTCCCCCGGATGGCGGGAGGATGGCGGGTGTGGGGACACATTGGGTTTCGCTGGGGTCCGGCAAGAACGCTGGCATGGCAGCTAGGAAAGTCCCTGCTGGAGGAGGCGGCATGACCAAGGCTGGAAGTGCGTGGGTGTCGGGAGAGGAGGTGGCATCGGGTGCAGCCGTGGGACGCATTTCTCCCGGGCCACCCTGACTCCTTTCACCTGTGACTGAGCTCCCGCCCCGCTGAGCGAAAACACAGCTTTGCACTTTCACCCCACAGAGCTGCCACACTCAGGGCGAGCTACGGCTAACCTTTTCTCTCCTCATTTCAGTCAGCATCCCTGCTGCTCCGGGGTGCTGCCAGGGTACCAGCGATGCCACCCGCACCAGGGGCAGCATCCAGACTCCCCTGGGAGCTCCCCAGGCAGAGATGGAGACCAGACCACAAAGACCTTTGAGCTTGGGTTGCTTTCACAACTGTAGGTCTAACTTAGCATTTAAAAAAAAAACACCAATCCAAAGTGAAACTGCGTTTGGTTTCCTGTGTCTCAAACCAACTTTCCACAGAGCCTGAGGGCCACCACTGGTTTTGGCACAGCCTGATGTGATGGGGACCACCTCCAGAGGAGTGCGGTGCCAGAGCTGGGTTGATGGGAGGAGATGGCACTGGGATGGTGAGCAGCCTCATCGGCTCCCCAGAACTGCCTCCCTGCTGCGGACAGCCCGCGGGCTCGAGGCACGGTCACTCTCGCCCTGCAGGGTCTTGTCTTTCACTGTACGTACTGAGGGTCAGCCCGGAGTCATCCCATCGCAGCCAATGCTGTTCGAGCAGAACGATGCCAAATCTGTCCCGGCATCTCAGCGCTCAGCCTCCCGCCTCGGCTCCCCGCACCTGGATGCAATCACGGAGCCAGCCAGAGAATGGGAAAACGCCATCGGATCCAGTTCACGAGCAGCTGCTGTTTATTTACCCGGGATCCTTCCTACCGAGGAAAGATGGAGCGGGGGACGAAGCGCTTCCCACCCCCTTGGGGCTGCCGCTGCGGGGATGTTGTGAGGTGCGGGGGATGCCCCAGTCGGGGGGGAACACACATTCTCGACAGAGCTGTGAAAGGACTGTGGCAGATTTGGCCTTTCCCAGCACGGCACCGGGGACCCGAGGGAAGCCCACATCTGTGTGCGGGGGAGCTGGGCCAGCGCCGGTGTCCTGCGGGGGTGGGCAGCGGAAGAAGCCAGCCGTGGGGCTGCAGACCCGTGCTACCCCGCAGAGGTGGGGGATGTTTTCAAAAATTGCATTCTTTTCTGCTTTTCTTTCTCTCCCCGCCACCCCCCCGCCTTAAAATAAAAGAGAAAACCATACAAGCTCTGGAGTTAATTAAGCAAAGGACAGAGAGACAGGGATGTGCTGGGGTGCAGCTATGAAAGCAATTCTGCTCCAACAGGAAAACAGTTTCGCTCCTTGAAGGCTTCCCCTCGCACGGTGCCACGCTTTGCGTCAGCTGTGGGTCAAGCCCTCGGGCTGGCAGGGTTGCTCCACACAGCATCCCCCACACTCCTTCCGACCGTCGCCCCTGACAATGCGAGTGGGGCTGAGCTTGGCTTCTGTGCTGCCGTAGGGTTTGTCAGTGCAGCAGAGAGTGAATTAAACTGATACCGAGCTCCTTGCCAAGTGGACTTGGGCATGTCATGTCCCTGCTCCATGCCTTAGTTTTCTCTCTGCCTTTTGCCTGCTGTTTATAAACTCTAAATGGTTTTTTGGCAGAGAAGCTCTGTACTGCGCCTTGCACCATAGTGTGCTTAGTGAGACTTGCAGTGCTGCCGCTTATAACTTACATTAACACTGAACTGAAAGGCACATGAGACAGAAGTGCACCAAGGGAATCTCCTCTTCTAGGCCTGGGACTAGGGCACTTATCCCAGGATATGGGCCGTGCCACACCAGAGCAGGCAGGCATCCCTTGAGGGCTCCCAGGCTGCATCTGCGTGACTGTGCTCAGCTGCATGATGGGCAGGGGAGCAAAGGAGAAAATTAAATTTGCAACCTGAACCCGGAGATTTGTGTCTCCTTATTGTTGTAAGAATAATAAAATTGTTTGACACAGTGTACCTTCTCATATCCCACTTACAGTAGTTGTTTCCTCAACCTTCTCCTGGTAATTACACATCACAGTGTGCTTTTTTGGTCCTGCACAGTCCCTGTGACCATGGGCTCTTTCTCGTTGTCACCATTCCTTTTCACTCTGCCATTTGCTGGTAGCCCGCCTGCCTGAGCGAGGGTCCCTCATCCGCCAGCGCTGGACAGGGAGGCCAAGATGGGTCCCCATGGACCAAAGCGGGGCAGTAACAGATGCCCATGTTGCCCTAAATGACTGAGTGCAGGTATGGAGGGGACAAAGCCACCTCGATGGGATGCCGTCCCAGGCTTGCCGAGGAGCAGAGCTATTATCTGGGATGGGTTATTGCTGCTTTGTTCCTTCCCATGTCGCTAGAGCTGGGTTTGACTGGCTTCTGCCTTGGCAGCCCTGCATTGCGCTATATAGACTGGCAGAAATATGCAGAGATAACTGCTGTCCGGGGAAAGCACGCTCCTGGCCCTGGGGATTGACAGTGTGATCCGGGTGGGAAAGCACGAGCATCGGCGGGATGAAGGCTGCCAGCCGAGCAGGGCCGGCGAGGATCAGCCTTTTCGGCCGTGTTAAAAAAATAAACACAGAGCCCGGGGCTGGCGGGGGCTCGCAGGCAGTGACCGGTGGCGGTTTAACAGGTCACCGGCCCCGCGGCTGCCATCTGCTACTGCAACCTGTGGGTCCCCCGGGGCTGGCGGGAGGCTGCGAGTGGGGTTCCCCGAGGGGATGGGGATGGCAGCACAGGGATGAGGAAGGGGAGAAGGAGGGAAAGCTGCTCCTGACAGCTTAAGGAGCAGGGTTGGCTTGAGGCCCTGAGTTGGAGAAGGCATATTCTGGCAGAATAATAATGAAAATAAACCTCACTAGACTTATTTTTAGCCCTGCTGCTGATGCTGGGACTATTTTAAGGTTGGCTGACACTGTGGTCTGGGACTCCTCGACGAGCCCCAGTTATCTTGTGCTTTGTCCTTCAATCATAAAACTTGCTGGGAGAGAGAGCATCATTTCTGTGCATTGGTCAAGGAGCCCATGCCTAGGATGCCTGAGCTCTTTTGTGTAGCAAATAGATACAAATAACGATTCACCAAGAACTTACTCTGTCTGATCCAAACTATCCAGCTGTTCAAATGGGGAGAAGGAAATCCACAGGGATGAGGTTGCTGGGGCAAGGGCTGCGATCAGTCTAAGAGAGAGATGGCTGCAGGATCAGGCGGGTAACTCATCAGACAACAAGACAGATGTTTAAAGTCTTTTCCAAACACACACAGGCAATTCCAGTGGAAAAAAACTCACCACCTTTGTGGTATGAAATGAGAATCAAAGAAGAAGAGGAGGCAGTAGGGTCTTGCTATGGGCGCATTGGAGAGGGAGATGGGATTGCTGGGTTTGAGCGATGATGGGCAGCTCATTAAACTGCACATGCTCCCATGGCTGAAAGAGGGGCAACAGCGATGCTGCCCTTCTCGCAGGGCACAGCCAGCCCCCCGGGATGTGTCCCAGCTTTGCTGTGCTGGGTCAGGAGAGACCTAGGGTCAACACAACGCACAGCAAACCAGTAGCTTTTACATTTCAGTCCATGCAGTGAAGCCACTTTGAGGGAAACTAACAAAAACCATTTTTTTAATGGCTTTAAACCCTCCCTGCAAGAAGGTTTGACAGGGCAAACACATGCAGACCCATAAATTAGCTGTAATCGCTGAAGCCCCATTGTGTAGGCAATGGCTCGCAGCACACAACAGCTACTCCTGGCTAACAACGCAAGGAAAGTCACTCTGCACATTTTTTATCCTTTGACACAAAGTGCAGCTGCAGGAATACCTCAACTGGGATTTTAATAGAAGACAATTATGTTCTGGCGGCTCTGTACATTTGAGAACGAACCCGTGGAGATAACGGGCCCGGGCTCACAGTGATAAACATGTCAAGATAATTAAAATTATGTCTTTCTTCTAAGAGAAAGGGCAAGATCCTCATCTGATACAAGCTGTTGTAGCTCCATGCGGTCAGTGGAGTCACTCCTGCTCACTCCACTGGAGACCGAGCCCATGGAATTGGCAGCAATGAAATGGGATCCAGCAACCAGGCTCTGCGAATGTAGCGTGGTCAGAGAGGTCACTATTTAGTTGTATGTGCCAAATTCTCATCTTTCCCCATCCAAAACAAACCCAGGATTTTTGTATGTGTGCGCAAATGTCATCTACGAGCTAAGCTGAAGGCAGACAAGCTGCCTCTGCAACAGAGGAACCAGCTTCCAGGGCTGCAGGCAAAGCAGAAAGGACTGGGTGCTAAGAGAGGGACCCAAATGAATTTTCAGAGCGGGAATGATGCTGAATTTGGCTGGGAGGCTGTTTCAGGGGGCAGGGGCAGCAGGAGAGCAGGGACACACGCACGCTTGGGAAGGGCTGGGGGCAGCTTTTGCTGGGATGAGAAACACCAAAGTCCACAAGACAGCCTGGGCTGGGTTCCCAGAGGACTTTCAGGCAGGGAGAAGTGCTGGAAAATGGCAGCCTGAAGGAAAATGTCTGGAGGAGCCTCTGGCAGCAGGAGGGGAGAGCAAGCAGGCAGGATTGCCCTGCAGAGGAGGAGTGGGAGCGTGCACGGGGCCAGTGTCAGGGCTTGTCGGCACAGAGGAGCAGAGCAAAGCTGCTATTGTGGAATAAAATATGCTGGAATGTGGACACGCCTATTCCAGAATAAAGCTGCTTTTTCCTAATTTAACTTAATCCACTATTTGTTTTTATTATTTTTATCATCATCAGATGCAGCTAATTTGGAAAAGCTGTTCCAATTAATTTCCCTGCATAGACAAGCAGTTACACGCTGGAAAGCCTTTGTCTGTTCAGTGGCAGCCTGACCAGCAGCCTCTATTCATTTCAAAACCAGCTCCTTTCTTCTTCCCTCTGACCATTTTTTTTCTGCTTTGTCTCATCAGACCATGAGGGGAACAGGAGTGGGAATTTTTCCTGGGAGCGTGGAGCCTGGTAGCACACCAGAGAAGGAAAAAAAGTGTTATTTAAAGGGAGGGAAGACAAGGACCTCAGGAGAACCAGAGTGCAGGGCAATGGTGAAGGAGGTCATGATGACCACATGGATGGCCACGAGGGACTTGGCATGAGGTAGTGTCTGCCATCCCCTCTCTTTAGACTATTTAAATCTTGGGTATTGCATGGCCTCAGACCTCAGCAGGGGGGCAGGAGGCTGGATCGCACTGGGTTGTCCATGTTGGAGAGACCCACAGCTTGAATCAAGGCCAGAGTGACAGCTGTTGGTGGTACCAAGACCATGCCCAGGATCAAGCAGACCCCTCAAATGCATCCACAGTGCTGGACAGTGGGAGCATCCCATGCCCAGGGAGGCTGCAGTCGCTGTGCTGCTCCCGGCAAGGCAGAGCCGGCTCTCGCGGAGCCCAGATGTTGGAGAGGAAGCTGCTGAAGAATGATCCGTCCTTTCCTTTGGCTCGGAGATGAAAGCAGCTCACAGGAGCTTGAGGCTATGAACAAGTAACTGATTAACCAGCGCTGCAGCTGCCGGGCTCTGCAGGCGTTGCGAGAGCTGCCATACTGTTTTTGCACAGCTCTTTCACCAGTTCCTCTCCAGCTTTCAGCCAGAGCGAGACGAGACTGGGGTGACCTGCACGTAGGGAGAAGCCAAGACACAAACCCCTGTCTCCAAGCTGACTTTCTCCCTCTGATTCTGTAGTTTGTCTTTTTTCCTACTTTTTCCTCTTCTTCCACCCTTTTGCTTTGTGACTCTGTCATCTCCTCACTCCATCCCATGTGGTCTTGTCCTTTGGCACTTCAGAGACTTGGCTCATCCTCCTGCCTACCAGAAAATGTTGGGAGGCCACAGCTACACATTCATCTCCAAAAGCAACCTGAAAATGGTCCAGTCCATCATCCCCTGTGGTCCGGGCAACGGAGCCAGTGCCAGTGGAAAGAGCCAAGCATTTCCATCGCTTGTGTGGCAGGGAGCTTGCAAGACAGAGACACTGGGGGAGAAGGATTCAGGCTAAAAACTCGAAGTCCCCTGCCAGATGTTGAGTGCACCTGAAGAGACAGCAGTGGCTGGTACTGGAAGGAAGGACAGCCAGATTTTATCCCTTCCAGGCAATTCTTACATTGTTTCTGGAGTGTCTTTTCCTCCCAATCTTTGACCTTGAGAGATGCTATAAAATCCTTAAAATCTTGGTATAGAGCTGTTGTGAGCTATTTTGGTGTGAAATCAGGTTACCATTTGGTACAGTCCTTTTTCCCTTCTTCTCCTCCTCATACCTTCAAGAGGGCTTTGTTCAGGGAAAGCTCATGGGCAATCTCCCCATGCCCAGCCTCATAAAGGAGTCTTCCGCCCCACCAATGTGTTTGGTCCCTCTCACCCAGCGCTTTCTGGAGCTGTACCTCCGTGCTAATGAAGCCCAGTACTTTTTAGTGACAGGCCCACAAGAAAACAACAAACAGCATCAATAAAAGGGATGTGCTGCCAGCCCCCTCCCTCCTCCTGTGAGTGTTTGTACGGTCCTGATTTCCGCACAGAGACTCTGATCTGCAAGTTGTGTTCACGACCATAAAACAGAGATTAGCTCTTATCTCTGGCAGGCAGAAATATGAGGCACCAGCCCTCGCTCCAGAGCGTTGGCATCCAAGCACCAGCCCAGCATAGGAAGATGAACTTGTTGGCAGCAGAGGAGGTAAACAACATGGGGAAAACCAGTTGTGGGAGGTGAACCTGGAGGATGGGACGATGCCAACCTGCCCCGGGCTGCAAGGGAGCTCCGAGCCCCGGCGCAGGGCGCGAGGCAGGGGAGGAAGTGGTGATTAGACACCAGCATCTGCAATCAAGAGGCAGGAAGCGTGATCGCCAGGAAATGCTCGCCTCTCTTACCGTGTGCGATAAGCCAACGAGTGCCCCGTGGAGGAGGGACCCAGCCCTTCCGTGCCCCTGGGTGCGGTGCCCGGCAGGCAGTGCCCGAGCCCTGCACACACAGGGAGCTGGTCCCCACCACTGAGCCACTGGCAACGTTTCCTCTGGTTTCCAGTGGCCACTAATTGCCAGGGCTCCAACAGAAATCCCCATGCCTGGTGGTTTGCAGGAGGAGTGTCCCAGCAGGGAATTGTTCCCAGTATCAGCTGTTCCCTTTCCCTGGCAGTGGGGGATCGTTGTGTACCTGGATGGAGGAGCTGTATAAACAGGCAAAAACCTGGGGATGGTTTGGAGTCTTACTCATAGCAAGACAAAACCAGCTCCGCTTACATAGGGGTTTGGATAGATTCAGCAGTGGGGTGTGTGGGAACAGGCTTTGGTCATCAGATGGCTGCAGGAGAGGAAGAGCAAGAAAGAGGGAGTGAAAGAGAGGAGGGAGAGAAGAAAAAAGGAAGAAAAAGAAAGTAAACGAAAAGAAAAAAGAAAAGAAAAGAAAAGAAAAGAAAAGAAAAGAAAAGAAAAGAAAAGAAAAGAAAAGAAAAGAAAAGAAAAGAAAAGAAAAGAAAAGAAAAGAAAAGAAAAGAAAAGAAAAGAAAAGAA
>Ga0065711_1030354_pt1 | contig 32742 bp, 20 predicted proteins | sample Hoacrofraction12_FD_59098 | JGI IMG/M metagenome (GOLD analysis project Ga0065711, IMG submission 59098) | Hoatzin crop microbial communities from Cojedes, Venezuela - Epithelial fraction 12 v2 (version 2) | ecosystem: Host-associated > Birds > Digestive system > Esophagus > Crop | place...
CCAGGTCCCTCTCCGCAGAGCTGCTCTCCAGCAGGTCCACCCCAAGCCTGTACTGGTGCATGGGGTTGTTCCTCCCCAGGTGCAGGACCCTGCACTTTCCCTTGTTGAACTTCATCAGGTTCCTCTCCGCCCAGCTCTCCAGCCTGTCCAGGTCCCGCTGAATGGCAGCACAGCCTTCTGGTGTATCTACCACTCCTCCCAGTTTGGTTTCATCAGCAAACTTGCTGAGGGTACATTCCAACTCTCCATCCAGGTGGTTGATGAAGAAGTTAAACAAGACTGGACCAAGTACTGACCCCTGAGGGACACCACTAATTACCGGCCTCCAACTAGACTCAGCGCTGCTGATGACAACCCTCTGAGTTCTGCCATTCAGCCAGTTCTCAATCCGCCTCACCGACCACTCATCCAGCCCACACTTCCTGAGTTTTGATACTACCTTCCTCACAGTATTCATTACACAAGGTCCAAAACAAAGCTTAGCCCAGAAAATATTAATGATCATTTTTTCAACAAGATTTTGTCACCCTGATTTTCCAAAGTCTGCATTTTTGTTCAGTTGCTTTCTCTATCAAGGAGTGGAGTGAAAAACAAGGTTATCCTTTTCTGTCACTTAGAAGATAACTATATATTTGAATGTTCTTTTGTTAATTCTCATACATAGAAGAATTACCTAGCTTAGTATCGGAAGGTGCTATATCACATTGCAAAGTATTCTTTAATCCACCCAAAAGGAACAGTGAGATGAAACTCAGAAGTTCCCAGTTCACAGTGGCAGAATGTAAAATAGAAACAGCCAGCAAAGTTTAACGTGTGTTTAGGGTGATGAGGTTCCAGTTAAAGGATGTTGAGGCTCAGCTATGATGTGGCCTGAAAAGGTTTATGTGGCTACTCAGAGCATAACTGAAAAAAGGTACATAGCAAGCAGGGACTAGCAGGGACTTTGGGGCACTAAAATAAATTTCCTTTACTTCATCATGTGAGAATCAGGAGACCATCCTGTGACTTGTGAGCCATGACACACCACCCATCACTGAAAAAGAGGAAAAAAAAATTCAGAGCAACAAAATTCTGACTGAAGCTGGGTGTTGGAAAGTAATTGTTCACATGTCAGAGAGGACATGCACATGCAGGACAGACTTGGAATCGCAGAGGTGAAATACAAAATTGCAATTTACTGTTGTAGCCCCCAGGCTACACACTTCTCAGTTACCATTACTATTGATAAATATTTTGACAGCTCTTCAGTATGACAGATTTCAAAGGGGAGACAGCAGGCCCCTGTCATAAATCTCAGATCAGCCAGAGCTCACAAACAAGGCAGCAGAGTCAGCAAGTTATACTATAGGATGTTCACAGACCAAGTTCTGAACTTTTTGACAGTGATGGCAGAGCTGAGAGATTCCAGCAACTGATTTCCACAGGCACAAGAGGAGAGGTCCCTTGGCAGGTCTGTACTGGGAACACCGCTCTAGCCCATCTTCCCTTCCTCTCTTTTTCTAGTGGAGGGGAAAAGAAAAAAAAGAGTCAGTAAGATATAACTGGATCTGGAGTGGAGGCTGGTGATGAGAATCTGCCAACAGCAAAGAGTTTTAAGGCATCTATTAAAAAGGAGAGGAGGAGACTAACAGAGAAGTAAAAGCAAGTTCGAGGTGTGAAAATTTGCATGTCTGTGTATTTATATAGATTATATTAGCAAGATCTAAAAAGAAAGAGCAGAAGATGGAAATTGCTGCACACATTTCAGAAACTCGCACATGCCCAAACATTATACGGTGTGTGAAGTTTTGACCCCTTTAGCATCTCCAGCAGGAAAGAAGTTTGCTATAACTATTGGAAACTGCTGAAGATCCGGTCAACTCACTAAGAGTAAATGACAGCTGGTTTTCTTATTAAACATTATGTAAAACATTAACACATAGGCCTGCCATGTTAAATCCTCCCTCAGGGTACTTGGACTCACATACGTAAGCCTAAAGCAGCTTTTGCTAGAAGCAAATGAAGCTAGCAAATCTATCCTGCAACTACATCCGAAAGCTAAAACACTAATGAGGGTCTAGCAGACGCTGGAGTCACCTACAGCTGTCATCTGGCTGCTTGGCCCCTCTTCCATTCAGGATATTTTTTGGACATAATTAATTTATGCAGCTGGGAAAAAGGTGGCAGGAAAAGTTCAGGGGACCCGTCTGCAGCAGTGTAAGTTTTCTGAAGAAAGAGTCCCTCTGCACTGGAGATACAGCGAGAGGAGTGGTATTGGGACAGCTCCTGTCACTCACAGGTCTGGAGCTGGCAGAGGTGGAAGAGGGAAAGGGGTATCGATCCCAGGTGCCCAGGAGGTGAAAACAGCACTGGGAGACCCACATTAGTGGAGAGGAAGAAGGTAGGAAGAATATCCCAGCTCATTCTTTGGAATAGAAGGGAAATACAGAGAGGTCAAAGCCAGGCATCAAGGGAGGAGACAGCAACGGAATTTCCACACTTTCATAAGGAAACTGTGATCCTGGTCACCTATGGAGGCAATGGGGAGGAAGGCGCAAGTCCCTTCTGGGGAGGACCCATGAAGAGTCAGGACAACCTGCTCCAGACAACCCAGCAGGAGCCTGTGAGGTCTCCAGTCATTCGTTTCAGAAGTAGGGGGGTCTTGCCCCTGTTCCTCCTTTTCTGTAATAGAAATTGCAGGGTCAAAAACACTGACTGCAGAGGAAGAACAGAGCCTCACTCTCCCCATTTGAAATGTCTATGTTAAGCCATAACAGTAAGAATATTAATTTATGTATTTTTTATCAACTGATCTCAAAACATTTTACGGAAGGAAAATAACCACCTATTCACAGTTCACAGACACAGGCTTGAACTGGTAAGTGACTTTCCTAAAGCCAGAGAGCAAGTGAAGAGACAGTAGGAAAGCCCTGTTTAGGGACTGCCAGGCCTCCTTCCTCTTCAAGCAGGGAGGAGGCCACAACTCAAGAAAACACTCCCTCTCTTTCACTTCTGTTCTCATGCTGGTTTGCATATCAGAAGTGACCAAATGTGGCAATAGCAGAGCCAAATTAAGCATAAGTTGGTTTTGATATCAAGGATACACCTTTTGCAGAGAACTCATACTACCGCATTGCTGAGCAAATATTTGAATGGAGTGGAACCAATTGGCAATTGTCATGTGTTATTTGCAAGTGAATACACCAGATCTTTTACTGCACCGAGAAAACAAATAATCAGACCCCCCAAATTCATGTACTTTCGCTTTAGAAAGAGCCACATTATGTTGTTACATCAGCAATTGAAATATGACAGGGTGCTTGTGTTTATACTCAGAGAAGTCATATACAGATTCCATCTGTTCAACATTTGGAGCAAATTTGCAGTGATTACTCAGGCTGAAAATTGCTTTGGGGTTTCATCCGCTGTTGCTTTATTTGAAATAAATCACTGATGTGGTGCCTCACGTCTGAACACACTGACACTCATGTCAAAGCGAGAGGACAGCAGGTGAACTTTGGCTGTTCTGATTTGCAAGACATTCAGGTGTTGTTGATGCTCACAGGGTGGTTTTCTCATAGGCTTTAAAGAAATCCAAGAAGAGCTGAAGCTGCTGCTGAGGTGAAGAATTAATTTCCTGGAGCTTTGTCTCTGCAAACTATGACTCATTCTGCTTTGGACATGGGCCATGGGCTCTGGGACAGAGCTGTCAATAGTCAATGTCACATCACAGGGTCGCAGCTGCATTGCTAAAAGTCTTTGCCCAGTAGCCTGACAGAGGTACCAGTTAAACTGAGGCACAGATGATTCCCAGCCATTCGAGCTTGTTGGGTCCGGACTTACATCCAAGCTTTGAAGCAGCAACCTCTCTCTGAACAGGACATAGCCAAGACTCTCATTCTCAACAACATCAAGGAGAATTAAGAAACTGGAGTTTGCCCCAGCTTTGCTGATTGGACTCTAAATCAGAGCAGCAGAGATGAATTTGAAGCTTAGTCCTTGATATGGCCAAATAGGAAACCACAAAGGAGAAAAATTAATGTCAGTCATTCAAATGCTGTTGAATGTGCTCAGCTACAACTTCAGGGAGAAATCAGAGAGGAGGAATTTAGCTGATTGGATTTTGAGCCAGCAACAACAACTATTAAAGTACCAGATGTTCAACAGTAGTCACAAATAATAAGGGTTAAGCCTCACATCACCATTATCCAATCCTTCAAAATCCTTGACTGATGGAAGGCTTTTTATGTGAAGGTAGGCTATTCTTCCAAAACTCTGCCTAGCTTGCAAGATCAAGTGGAGTAAAGCAAGATGACTAGCTACCCCAGCTAACAAATTAGTAGGATGAAAGAGTGAAAGCATGTGTTGCTCTGAGAATCAGGCTAACTATGTGGGTGGCAAAGAGATGGGAAATGGGTTGGAGGGAGTCAGCGTGCATTACGAGCCCCTGATCCTCTGCAAAACTTGTTGACAATGGTACTGCAGCCAGGCAGCTTTGGAAGATGAACAGCTTGGCTGGTGGAAAAACTTGTTCTCTGGCCACCCACACCATGGAAACCAGCAAGCAGTTGGCTTCAGATGGATAAAAGGTTATTTCTATGGATGAAACACACTTGGCAATTAAGGGTAAAGTGGCAAAGTTAATCATTGACTGAGCCCTAGCTAACACCCAGTGACTGCAGCATGACTTGTGAGACACTGACACCATGACACCATCTGTTTATGATTTATGCTGAACAGACTGCATATAGAAACAGATGGGAGGTGTCAGTTTTGATCAGAATTGTTACGCCGGTGATTCCGCAGCACATTATATAGCCGAGAGCCTTACTTTCCCACATACTTCGATAAAGAGGAAGGTGTTTGTACTCATAGGAGCTCCATGTTACTCAGGGAATTATTCTTGCTGAATCCCCACAGGACAGGTGCTAAGATTATGCAGCTGGGACAGGTCTTTATTATTGTACCAGATACATTCAAGAAAGATCGTCACTTTGTCAAGTCCAATGTTCCTAAAATAAGGTCCCAAAGTGTCTTTTCTTGGGCTAGTTCTCAAAGTCAAGCCAGAAACTTGCTGAGGCTGTGTTCAAATTTGTTATGAAGCGAACCTCAGGTACCACTGTCCTTTAGTACTACCACACTTGTTATTTCAAGTTTCAACATTAGAAGGTTTCCTTCATGCTTTCATGACTTCATGTAATTGTAAGAGTAAATTTTAAATTTTCATGGCTGTGGAAAAAGCTGATTTCAGATTCAAAATAACAGAAATCTCCTCCTAGACAGCTCTTTTCTAATCTCTCACTCGAAGGAGGATCATTTCCAACACTGGAACAGGTCAGCCATGGCTTTCTCTAGTTGGGGCTTGAAAGCCTCTAAATTTGGAGATTGCACAACCTCCCTGGGCAGCATGTTTGGAAGCCAAACTGCAGACATCAAGGAACCCAAACCACATATTTGCCAAGCCAAACATCTGGCATGGATACCTTCAAGAAGAGTTTTCTAGTATAGCTAATAGACCATAAGGTAAATTTTCTGTGTTATCACTGTCTATGGACTTTCGTTAGGCCACACAGTTGTTAGGAGACTCAAGTCAACAAATATTAGACCAAAATAGCCAAAAAGAATGCCACACATGAAGGCAACTGTTAAAAATTAAACTAATGCAAAACTTCAGTATCATTTTTGTAGGGGTGCAGAAGCTTTCAAGTATTTCCAGTTAGCTAAACTGGAACGCCACTGTTATGAGAGACTTTCAGTCAGTTCTCAGAAGTCTGACAGATTTTTTTTTTTATTTTTATTTTTTTTTAAACTTGATTATCCAAAGGTGTTCTCCAAGCAGCAGTGTGTTCCGAACTTGTCTCAAATAGTGGTTAACTATGTCCTGAAATGAACGGGGCACAAAACTGATGTGAGAAACCACACCAACGGGCAGTATGATGCAACAGTCTGCCATTGCTTTCCCAGTTTGTGGTCAGGATTTAAAAGGGTGAAAGTAAGGTACAAACGTTGCTGAGTGACATGGGGCAGAACAGAAGCCCCCAGGTCTGCTCACTTACAAATCCAGGCTAGCTCTGCTGCAACCCGTGGCACCGAATGTAGGTAAAATGAGCGCAGGAGTGGGACAAGCCCTCTCATCTCACTTCCACTCATCACTAAGAACGTAAAATGTCTGTGCCTGTGGCTATTGATGTCTTAAACACTACGCAGCTTTTTGCCAGTCGGTGTAAACCAGCTTTCCCAAATGCCAAGGGACTCAGGCCTGTTAACACCAGCAGGGTGCCGAGGCCCGCTGTGTTTTTAAGCACGAATGTACGTGCCAGACCCTCAAAGTATGGGTGAGTAAAATGACAGAGGTGTGGATTGTGTGGTGTGGAAAGATCTGGCCACCTTTCCGAGGAAGCAAGGCAGTCCTGCTAGTGCTCACCCAGGGCGCAGGCCTCAGCACTGCCGGCGTGTGGCTGCCGCTGAGGGAGCGAGCACCCGAGCTGGTGGCTACCTACACGGCACCCGCCATGTTCAGGAATAGAAAGCAGCAGATGGCACAGTGAGAGTCATTACAGAAACAAAACAAAACAAAAGTTTGTTACTTTTGCCTGAAATGATGACAAAATGGAGCCTTGCATTCCTGTGCTGTCACAGCTCTCCTGGATGCCATGCCTCAGGGCAGCACGGCAGTCTGCCATCACACTTGTGGGAGGCCAGCAGGCACGGGGACCGCTCGTTAAGGGATTGTTTGTGTTTACTATACAGACAAGAACAGGTGGATTAAGAAGCAACCAGGTTTAGGTAGAAGGAGTTTTTCACAAATTTCCCCAGGCCCTGGAGAAAAAGACCTTTATAATTCCCAAACACTACTGGCTTCTCACAGTCTGGGCTGTCTCACCCACTTGGTGTTATCGGAACTGATCCTCAAAATCACCTGCCAGGTCAACTGCATTAACTTGCCAGGGCAAGATCCAATTTTGCACTGCAGAGACGCAGACCCCAGGCTGGCCTGAAGGCATGCAGACACGATGGGAGCACAGGGTCTGGCGGAGAGGACGCTCGGTTAAACTGGCTGGGAGCCGCTTTCTCAGTCAACACGGTGAACGATTCACAACTAGGGACAGAGCCCCGGGAAGCAGCTACTGGCAGAGAAAGTTTCCCCGTGTGTTTAGGGCAGAGGAGGGAGGCTGTGGCCTTTGGACAGACTCCCTCCCCTTCTGCTGCTTCTGTGCTTGGTGCTGCTGCCAGATTGCTCCCCTCTGCTCAGCCACCGGCCTGGTTGTGCTGGTGAGCTCAGAGAAGAGTCACCATGCAACGCTCTCATAGACACTCTCAAGGTGGCTGGGTACACACGCTTACGGTAGCACACCCTGTTCGTGGTGGGGGGAGCAAAGCACCCTCCTGCTCCCCCAGCATTATGCAGCTCCCTCAATTCAGCTTTACTGGTCCTATGCGCACACTACAGACATAGCGCAGGCCCTGGACAGCTAACACAAGGACTGCGAGAACTTTCCCCAGCCTCATCTGCACCTGCCAGCCATCTTGCAGCCAGGTCAACAGAGTGGAAATCCAACAAGAAAGGCTTTCAAACTTGGCCAAGTGTCTGAGTAGAGGGGAAACGCTTTCATTTCTTAACTTTCCCTTAAAATAATGCGCACGATCTGTTCTGGGAACACCCACCCAGTGAAAATCCCTCCGGAGGCTGCCTGCCAAAGCCTGTGAAAATCCCTTCTGGGAGCCGTGTCCGCTATTTCAGACACAGCCTGTTCATAGGAACATAAATCTGCTGTCCTCGCTGATGAAGATTATTCGAGCTGGATTTAATGTGCCTTGGCACATCTTTCTTAACTTGGCTCAGACAACCACCTGCTACTTCACGTGCCTTTGTTGCTCAGTACCGATCTCCTTAGAGTTACCCGTCCTGCTGACAGCAGCTGCAGAGGGCTGCACACTCACCTTTTCCCCGCTACCTAGCACAGTCTATGCATGGCTAGTGAAGAAGCCATTGCTCTCCGCTCTGCCTGAGGATTTTACCTTGGGATTCTCTCCAGTTACAGCTTTATTCCAACATGTTGTCAAACCTGGGGCAGAGGATACCTGGTGTTTAGGAAAGAAAGTAATAGAGTATGGCACAACTCCCTAAAAACATTCTAGAGATGACATTTATGGAAATTTGAGATCTGTAGAAAGTTACACAAGCATCTATACAATTTAGCAGAGAGTGGCTTTCTTTTGCTGCACCTCTTTCTGGAAGTCTATACCAGTGACAGTGCCTCCTGTATTTCACTAGGGGCTCAAAACCACTGGAAGAGGATTCTGAACTCTGCAGGATGTCTATCTCCATTACTGGAATTCCTATAGCAAAGAAGGGAGGCAGGGAGCAGGAATAAAATCTGTATTTCAGTACTACTTCTGCTGGCATCTTGTTGAATTATTTAAAACCAAAGGAATCCCCACATTTTTTGGGATGTCAGAGCATTGGCACACACAGCCCTTTAAGACTTGGCATAAGATGACACTGTTTTCGCCCATACCCAAAGAGGGGTGCATGCTGCCAGCTGCTCCTAGCACCCTACCATTCCAGCAGGCTGCTGGCACCAACTAGTGTAGAATTCTAGTTTTCTGAACGCAACTGCTGTGTTAGAGAACTTGACGCTGCTAACATCCTTGGTGATTTCTCAATATTCTCCCCCAGAATCAACAAGTTCCTGGTGCTTTAAGGTATCACTTCTTTCTGAATTGACTGATCAGAAGTCAATCCTTGCTTAACTGATTAACAGTTTAACTCTGTCCATGTTCTTTATAATTCACCCCTTTATTCACATATATCAGAAAAAAACCAACATCAAAACCAGAAAGTTCATCCTACACTCTCAGTTTTAGATAATTTTAAAGACTGAATCAATTCAAACTGATTTGGTTTACCTAGTTTGACATAAAGTAGATAAAATAATGGCAACGAATGGTTATTTGTATCTCCCAGTCAAGGCTCCTGGAACATATAACAAGCATTAGGATAATAATTCATGTTCACAATTCCCTACTAAGGAATGATCAGACACCCATGTTACCATCACCTTATGTAGAAGTACTCAGCATAGAGGATTTTCTATGGTTGTTCCAGTTCCAAATCCACTATTTATAAGGCTCAGAACTTTGAGTTAAAGCAAGACTTCACAACATATTCAGCTTCAATTTGAAATTCTACCCAGTGGGGAAACTATGCTGTCAACTGCTATTGCACTCAATTGTTAATTACTTTCACTATTAATATTTTGCATCTTACCTCCAGTGTAATTTCATTTCCAAGAGATGATGGGCTATTATCATCCCTTTGGCTGCCAAGCAAAACACACTCTATTAGCAGAAGTGTCACAATGTGGATGTTTATCAGCTGAATAAATTATCACTCAACCTTCCCTTTAAGCTAGCTGTATTTTTATCACTCTTGCATTCCTGTATTCCAATTGATAAAGAGGAAACAAGGATATGGCTGAAATTGAAACAAAGCAATAGCAGTCAAGCAAGCCTTGATACTCAAACCTCTGGCCCCTGACACTACTTTCTTGTAAGTTTAAACTGACATTTCTGTTTCTCTCCCAATGCTATTTAACAGCAACACAAGCCGCTGGTACATGTTGGAAAGTCCGAGCATAGAGTGCAAGATGGTAGAAGAATACGTGCATTACAAAACCCAGTATTTTAAATAGCTAGGGAACTGTTCATTCGGATGAATTAATACAAAGGTATCTTCTGATTCAAAGGATAAGAAACAGTCATTATGAGTTTTACTGCATATTATGGTCAAATCTAATTATTTGCAGAAACAACTCTTGGATTCATCTAATCTGAGAATCAGCAGTAACATCAGGGTTTTTTAAATCATCCAGAGTAGCGAATCCACAATTTTCTAGGTGTCCTACAACATTTTGCTGAAATCAAACACATTCAATCATTGGCAGTATCTGGAAAAGACCTATATTTATTTTTTGTTCTGAGATTTTCAAAATAATCTAAATGAACACTCAGTGCTCACAGATAAAAGTAGGCACAGGCAAGTTCAGGTAATGCTGTGTTACTTAACTCACAAAATTGCTGGCATTTTTCCCAATACTTTGGTGATTTGATTTGCCTAGTATACTTTTTTTGCAATAGATAAACCCGCACTTTCTGAAGATACCATCAAAACACCTTCATTAGCATTCTGCATGATTCAAATTTTTCTCAGTTACAAACCACTGGAGTAGCTACGGTAGTCTAACAACATCAGAGGTAAAATTTGTCGGTAAAAGAATATTTTACTAGAAAAAAATGACGTATTATGAAAAAAGATTTGTATTTTCAAAAGATATCACTTACTGTAACAAAAGAGCTTCTCTCTCTCTACCAAATTTTGAAAATATTTTGAGTCAGTTTTAGATTATTCAGATATCACAAAACTTCTTTGTAGTAAAACAGAAAGGTTGTTGCTAAGATATTCCTCAGAATATTTCTACCTCTGTTTACATCAAACTTTGCCTTCAGAATTGTATGGAAGTTCCTCTGACCTTGTACTATTCTCAGTGTGGTATGTTTCTTAGAAGACAGAGGCTGTAAGTCTGGCTCAATATTAGGAATGATTATGTACAGTTGTAGCGCTCTTTCATCAACACTGAAGATGTCACCCATTTACTATGTGAGTGGAATGACTAGGGTTTTTTATTTAAAAAAAACAACAGACAAACAAGAAAGCGTGAAATCTCTCAAGAGCAGCTTTAAAAATAAATTTCCTTTGATTAGTCTTTCACTTTTGGAAAGGCATTTAAGCTTTATCAAGGTGTGTTAGGTTATACTCTCAGATGTGGCAATCAGCAGCAGGCACAACTTTGATGCAACACCTCACATACACAGCAAAAGGGCTTTTTGGGTTTTGTTCCAAGAATTAAGATCCCGAGCCTTTTGCAGGAGCCGAACTGCTGTGTGAGTAAAGTCAGGAGAACATTAAAGACTCAACAGTTAAGAGCGCACTTGAGTGAGACCTTCAACGAGCTTCCACAGGTTTCACATCAAGTCAGGACTGCCCAGCTTATGGTTTCAGTGAGACCACTTTACCAACATCTGCCGTACGAAAGAGTGGAGTCTCTGTTCTTGCATTTCTTTCAGTGTGGGCATGAAATAATTCTGTACATTGACTACTGGGACTTCTCCCATCTCTGGACATTTATCAATACTGAGAAAATGTTGACAACTTCACAAGGAATCATTATCATTTGGGAAAAACGAGAAACATATTGAAAGTAAACATCTGGCAAATGGAATTAAACATATCTTATCACACATTATATGTGCTCAGATCACACAGAGTATCTGCTGCAGGTCTGCTGCTCAGCATACACGCTTCCATCACAGGTTGCAAGACTTTTTAAATCCTTTTATACCAGCATTTATTCTGATGCTCTTGACACTCAAACCTCTGCCCCTCACACTACTTTCTTGTAAGTATAAACTGACATTTCTGCTTCTCTCCCAATGCTATTTAACAGCAACACAAGCTGGTACATCATGGTTACAAACATCACCGGTTACAAAACTTTTTTTCTTCTTTTATATCAGCATTTATTCTGATGCAACTCGAATAACTGCTCTGCAATGATTTGCTTTTACCAGCCACTGTAATACTGTATCATACGTATGTCAAAGTCCTAACATCCTGTGGCACTGGACATTTTATTCCTTCACATTTTTTACCTCAAAATCCTTTCCCCTCCTGCAATGCTCACCTAGTGACTTCCTTTTACAACTCTAGCACCAACTGCTCCCCATAAAAAAGGGCCAATATCTTGAGCATAATGGGCCATACTTCACACTTGTGGAAATGTTGTCATCTTATTTGTACCATACCTACTAAAATCAGTCTGCAACAATGTATAAGGACACAAGAACAGTCATTCATTGAAAAGACTTTAAAGTATCTATTTTGCATCTGAATATCAGATCAAAGTCTTTCGTAACACAAAGATGAGTTTTTGTAGTCCTTTTCTAAGTTACATTTACCAACATTATCTGCTAGTTAAGTAGAAAAGGTCTATGTAATTTTTCAAACAGCTGCTTTTTGCCAAGCAATGTGCTCAGTGAGTTTTAAGCACGTTTATTTAGGGAACTACCATAAAGCACCCACCCACACACTTCTTAAAGAATTCCTTAATAATCAAACAAGCAATAAAGAACAGAAAGTAGCAAATTTACAATTTTTTCCCCTCCCATTTTTGGAGGTAACCTACCTGATAATAAGCTTCCATTAAACGTTAATAAAACAAAGGTTACATAATTCACTATCCAGCAAGGACTAAGCAGGATAAAATCAGATACTAATGATGGTTTGTTTGGGATTAATGGTAAGCATTGGATTAGTTGAGGGCTTCTTGGTATATGTGCTTCCCGTTGCTCAAGAAAAACTCCAACTGCAAAAGACTAGTGCCACCTTCAGGTGAAGATTAGTACTAAATCTTTCAGTCAAACTGACCTGTTCCCTACAGACGCTGCTTTGTGATGCCTTTCTGAGTAGATATTTTGTCACACTTTCAGAAAGTTTAGTAAGATTTAACCAGAAAAGCCTTTTTTCCTTCTCTCTCTCACCTTCCTTTTGCCTCCCACTCAACTTTAAATTTTAAGCAAGAGACCTATTCTCAGAGCTCATATGTCACCTCATCTCTTTGGAGTGCATCCCTGGAAACGCATCAGAAAGTCTCGTATTAATCATCACACCATTTGATTAAGGCCCATTTGTAAGCTATTCCCAAGAAATTGTTAAGTATTTGAGGAAAAACAAAAAGGGAAAAAAGTATCAGTGAGCTTTTTACCTGTTTAGGTAAAGGTTTACCTAAGTTTTTAGCCTTTTTGTTGGTACTTCACCCATTTCCAGACTATCTTTATTTTACCTTGCTTCAGATAGCCAGAAACGTTAATATCCTCATCAGTCACCAGACCTGCAGCACCCAATTCATCTGACAAGTAAAGACTGCTTCACTTTGAAAGATGCTGTCTAAATGTGGTGTACCAGGTCTGGCTGGAATGGAGTTCACTTTCCTCATAGCAGGCCATGTCCTGCTGCGTGTGGAGTTTGTGACTAAAACAGTGTTGGTAACACATCAGTGCTTTCGGCTATTGCTGAACAGTGCTTGCACAGCATCAAAGCTTTCTTGTTTGTCACTCTGCCTTCCTCAGCAAGTAGATGGGTAGTGGGCAAGGATTTGGGAGGGGACACAGCTGGGACTGCTGACCCAAACCAGCCAAAGGGCTGTTCCATACTTTATGACATCATGCTCAGTGATAACGAACTTGGGGTCCGGGGGTGGAACATCCTCCAGTGTAGCCACTGCTCATAGACTGGCTGGGCATCAGTCTGATCATGAGAGATGGAGAACGCACCTTCGCAGCACTTTCCCCTTCCCTCTTTCCTTCACTTTTAAACTGTCTTTACCTTGACCCAGGCATTTTCTTGCTTTTGTTCTTCCTATTCTTTCCCCCATCCCACTGGGGGATGTGGTGAGCAAGCAGCTGTGTGAGCACTTAACTGCTGGCTGGGGTCTACCCATCACACCAGAATTTGGAAAACTTCTGGCTCTGAACCAGGCACAGGGAAGCATGCACTGTGTCTCCTTTCTTAAGGCAAAATAGTATAGCATTGCTGAAAATCAAAACTACATTCATGTTTGATATTAACAAAAAGAGTTGAGATTGTAAGCTAACATCCCAGAGAGAGGCAAATGATACCATTTGCTAATTTGCTTTGGATTTCCATCTCTGTGTAGGTTTTACAACCACATGTAAGCTTCATTTGATTTCAAGGGCTCTGCTTTTATTTCTAACAGTAGCACTTTCCAGTTTTTATTGGATAATCCCCTGGAGAACCTGCACTAGGAAAAAAAAAAAGTAAGTGCAATCAACCAAATGCTTCACTTCATATGTTCAGGCATATTTCTGAAGCAAAATGAAACAGATGCCATTTAATCCACCACACACACAGGCAAGTGAAACTTGAGGAAGACAGTCTGGAATGAGTCAAATCGATGATTTCCCAATGCAGCCAATTAAGTCCACTTCCTGCATGTTGCATGGCCTTGATTTTCAATTTTTCATGATTTCTTTTTTTCCCAACAATTTCCCTTATCCCCTTAGTGGTGAACAAGTGTTTTGCTTTCTCCTGAGGAAATGCTCTGACATCAATGCCCCTGTATGGCCAACCTAGTTTTAAAGCCTCGGATTGCAAAGCTGAGGAAAGTTTGGCCAGCTGACTTTTTTTGCTCTCTACAAGTACCTCCTACCACTTTAAGAAAAGATTCAGGCTCATCCGCAAAAAAACTGTTTCACACATCAACACATAATTGAAGTGATATCACTAATACCACGTGAACTATTACACAACAATTTATTGAGGAAAGGGCTCATGTTCCAAGTTCAGTTCTCATGATCGTTCTTCATCTTGTTTACATGTTTGGATCTAGCCACAAGTTCCAGTGAGACATCTGCTTTGTCAGAACTTCGTGCTCAAGCCTAATTTTAATTCCCTGCTATGACAGGAGCAATCAGGGACAACAGTTATACTCTAACCTTACTGTAACTCATCCATGTGGGTCCCCAGTGAATGATTCACTCTATAGTCACTGTAACAAGGTTCGATAACTTGCTCCATCAGAATGAATATCTGATTTTAAAGTCTTGTGGAAAGAAAAGTAAGCAAAGAAATTAAGAGAGAAACCAGTCCATTTACATGCTAACCACAATATGGGATAAAAAATACACTTGTGTCCCATCACTATCATCACTTTGATCAGGCTAATTTTCATCATCTAATATTTTTTCTGTGATCATTATAAGCAGTTATATTTATGCTGCACTATCAAATTGATGATTTGTACAGGCCATTTACAAAGGCCATGACTACACAATTTAATGCACTCTAAAAATCCAGACTTTCTCCATGTGCCCTACACTAACGCATGAGTGCCTGTAACTCACCCACTACTTTAGTCCCGGTCAGGTGAATATTAGGACAACATATGTCAGAAGATTCCTGGAACTCATGGCATGCCAGGAAGATTTAAAGAGTAGCTAGAAATCACATCTTGTCTAACAGCATCTCTTACTCACGTTTTATTTATCTGAAAATCAGTTAAGGAAGTAAAGTGTATGTGCAGCTCTATCAACTCTTATTTCCCGCATTTTTATACAAACAAATTTAGTACATATCCCAGAAGGAACTTTGGAGCTGCGAGCATGTCTGTGTACATTTAATAAAATTAAAGAAAACAAAGTAGATAAAAGCACCAAAACAAACAGAAAATGCTGCTCTCTCCTCAGTCCAGGCCGTGTTTCTTGGCCCATCTGGCACTTAAAGCCACCTTTACACTTCCACCAACCCAAGGCCATACGACCCCAGATTATATTCAAGACAAAAATCAAGTTGAACAGCTCCAGACTGTGAAAGCTAGATTAAACCATTCGACATGTACTTCATCTCTGTCCCACCAACATAAAATGCAGCAGCAAGCAGGCCCTTTCTGTCAATACAGCCCATTTATTTTACCACTAACCCACCACAAGTCTGCAGTTCCTGCCCAGCTTGCTTATATTAAAGCTGACACTCACACATCTTCATCACACCCAGCTTTAGTGTCATGGTGGGACGTATCCAGTGACTGACAGCTGACCACATCAATTTTCACAGCAGCACAGACCATCACCAGTTGTTACCTTTATGACTGCAGTCAACTAGTCTTACAAGTACTCACCTTGTACCCAAGTCAGAATTTTAATGCAGAACACAAAACTCAGCAGAAGTTGGAAAGTGCATCCAAAAAGCTGGGTAAATATTTAGCCAGAGGATCCAGCCCTGGCCTCCCAGACTGGCTACTTTAAAACATCAGCTGCAGCAACAGAGAAAAACATCCATAGATTCTCATCAGAGCACATAGCTCACAACCAATAGGCAATACTCCACTAGACTTACATACCTCAAGCCTAGGCATACATGATACCAAAATGATAAGCTTGTGGCCATTTCAGGCATCTAAATTTCTGTATTACCTTGCCCAAAGAGTCTGACACCATCCCCACCAGCTAGGATGCTAATACAGGCAGAAGCCAGTAGCTTACAGTGGGCCTTGGCCCTCTTTTCTCTCCCTGACCAGGTGGGATTCTTCCCTTTCTTCAGCAAACCACTAGAACTGACGCGACTGCTCTGCTATGAGAAAATGTAAAGGAGAAATTTTGTTTAGACCAGGGATGGGGTTGTTACCTTGGAGACACACATTTAGATATATTTTAATAAGGCAAACTGGCAGTTAAGAATAAGGTTATAATTCAAGGACAGTTACTAACTCATGAAAAAGTATTTGAATAGCAGGCAGTGTTCCAGATAAGGAACGCCTCACGGTTACAGACGTGCTTAACCAAAGACATGCACCTGCTGTGAGACTGTGAAACAAGGAGTTGGCAAGAAAAACAAGGACTCCCGTGTCCTCAGATGATGCATGACCATAAAAGGACAAAATGAGTAGGGGTCTTCCTCCCCAGATGACCACCAGAGACCCTCTGGGACTCCCGTGCAAGCGCAGATGACCCTACTTGCGCAACATAATAAATACGCATTAGATGGGTGGAATAATTGTATTCTTTAGGTGGAGCTTTTTGCAACTTTTGTGTCTATCCGATGATGAATCCCAGTAGGTGTGCTTGATTTGTGGAAATCTTCCACCTCGCACCCTGCACAGAATAAAACAATGTCTCCTCTCTAAACATACTTTGTGTGTTTCGGGAGTTATTTTCAATTTCAGGTAACCGGGGGACGCTGTCACAGTCAGCACCACCTCACCTTGCAGTCTCCTTGGGACAGGTTCTGGCTTTCCGGCAGTCAGATTAACACCTCCCACCCCACAAACATGCTCCCTCTCCGCTATCCACCAGCCCAGGAAACCATTAGGCCTTTGTCCAACAGGTTTAACAGCAGCACAAACTGCTAAGGGTACAACAATACCAAAAGAGAAGCATCAGTACCGTGAAAGATGCAAGAGATACATAGGTAAATGTATGCTGATGTTTAACAATACAGCAGACAATGCTATTCTAAAAAATCAGTAAGCCACACTGTAGTACAAATTGTGGCACACAGAAATACAAGTGGACCCCTTACGTCTGAGGCTGTAAGTACTAGTTGAAAAAAACAGACCTTTCTCTTGCAACCCTATCAGAAATCCCACGTCTCCCAAAACTTCAGCACTAACTCTTGACTTTCTGTGCTTTGCTTCAACCGCTTACCCCAGCCAGGATCTCTCCATGTGTCTCCTCCAGAGCCCACGGTGCACTGCAGTGCTCAGCTCGACAAGAGCAAAGAGAAAGTCACGACCAACACTGTAAAGACGTTTGTTCCACATATGGTTGCAGCTCACACTTTGCTCGTGTCTGTTCCTAAACGAGAAGTTTATCTGCTGCTTTGATGCTATCTGGCTCACGCCTGCCTAACCACACCGCAAGCAACACGACTAACCCAAGAGCAGTTTGTTTCCAAGAAATTCCACATTCCATGTAATTTACTTATCTGGCGAAAAATCATACACTGCGTTAAGCCTTTTAGAAGTGTCCATAGCAAATGGAATGTTTGATGTGGTCTGACGTTGACAATCCACCACTACTGGCTGATGCTATTCTGAACATTTGTAGAAGCCTGTAACTGACCCTCCCGCCCGCCAGGTCAGGGGGCCTAAAGGGACTCTCTCGGGGAAGGCAGTCACAGGTTTGCCACTGGCAGAACACCCCAGGGACACGGGGATGTTCTCTTAGGGTAATTTATTGCCAGTTTTTCTGTTTTTCTGTTGCCACTACACATCTTCCTGCCCCCATCCCCGCGTGGTGTGCCCACGGCTGCTGTCCCTCCGGGGATCCCCACCCTGGCATGGGGTGCCCATGGCCACCGTCCCTCGGGGGATCCCTCCTCTGGCATGGGTCACCTTCTTCCAAACAGCAGCCCACAGCTCTGCGACCCACACACCGTACGCTACCCCGCAGCGACACACTGCTCTGCATCACAGAGCTGAAAGGAGCCAAACTACTAAAAAAAAAAGTAATCTCAGTCCCCCTTGTTCTTACACCACTAGATAAGTCAAAATATTGAAATAATATTTAAGTAGAACAATGCTAATACTTCAGCAGTCTTTGACATGAAATCGTGAAAAACCATCTCGTGATTTACTTTGGGTTTGTTTATCGGTTCTAGATTTGAGGTATTTCCCCCCCCCCGCAGATTTCCATTTGTTTTAGCATATATACCAAACCCGGACTGCTATTGCTATGCAAATTGTTTCATTCAGATTTCTTTTTATAGCTGCTTTTGTTTCAGAGGCTTGCATAACTTGCTAAGGAACTCATGCTTTAAAAAGACAGACACTGAAAACAAATTAACGTTTTCTGCAGGAGGCTTCAAACATCCGTACAAAGGGGAGTTAAAAAAGAAAAAGATTAATTACTCTTAAATGGGGTATCAGAAGTGAGGCTTTTTAAATTACTTGAAGATTATAATGGAGGACAGTTTTCAGACACAGAATGCAATTTCAAACACAAAAATACCATTTGTTCAAATCACATACTTTCCTGAAAAGAGACTATTTTGGGCACAAACATACACACATCCTGCTTTTCCAAAGAAACTTCTTTATGACCACTCAGAGCTACACCATTGATGCCCCGCTTTGGCCCTCCAAGCTGCAGCCTCAGAGCACTGCTGAGATGCAGGACATGCCCGTGCCTGAAAGTACGGGCTCTGTGTTACGGTCCTGTACGTACTGTGGCACAGAGCCGGAAAGAAACCCGAAGCCGAGGAGACAAATGTGGCAGGCAAGGCATCACACCCAGACATGGCATGCCGACAAATGAGTTGGCTTTGTATGGGATTGGTCTTCAATAAATAACATTAGCTACACGAGTATTCATTTCTGGCCAAACTGTAGAGTTGGTATCACAGCTGCTTTTTTTTTTTTTTTAGTCAAAATGACTTGCACTTGCAGTCATTTATATTGGGATTTCTTTTCAAACACAGGAAAGCACAGAGGAGGTGTTTGCACTGAAATTCTTTGGTTACTTTCATCTGAGTAGCAAGAGAATGTACTTTTCATCTCTGAACTACAATGCCTTCTACCATAGTCTTTAATGATGTGGCTAGTAGCAACTAGCACTGAAATCAGTTATTTCTACAGCTATTGGATATGACGCAGAGCACTCAAAAAAATCTAGAGCCTCCTTGATATTTTGTCATTCAAGATGGCAAAAGAAGATTCCACATCATCACTAGGAATGCAACGTTCTGAAAAGACAATGTTGGTTTTAACAGTTCTCCACATCAAATTTCACCACAAGTCATGGAAAACAAGATATGTTTTTTCCTCAGTTATGTTCTTCTAGGAGTAAAAGACTTCATGGTTCAAACACTGCATGACAAAGTCTTCATACCTTCTACAGATTTTGTGACTAGATCATTGGGATGTTTATTCCATGAATTGCACTAGTTTAATCCGACATCAAGGTTAAAGAGCAAGCAGCAATGCAGAGGCAGGCAACTTCCATTCCCTAATATCCTGTTTCTTAACTGAAGAATTCAAATCAAGAACAGCCTTGCCCCGTACAGGCATCCATACATCCCTGAAGAGCAGCAACTCCTCTCTCAATAAACAGCCAATAAGCTACAAGCGTTTTGAGATAACTCCCAAGCTTTCTGAGCTACTGAGACTCTACATCCTAATTCAGGCTTGATTTCAGAACTGCCACTTCCACAAGCTGAAAAGCCTAGAAAAGTGGAAACAACAAAGCACTGTTTGTTGAGTAAAAGAGCTCACAGAAAAGACACAAAGCAGAGCTGCCGAGCATCCCAAAGGAACCAATGATGTGTCTGAAAAAGCCAGAACATACAGAACTGCAAACTGGAGTTAAGAAACTGAAATATGCTGCTTTAACGTACTCTTCTCTCAAGCTTAGTCCCCCTACTTGAAAATAAAAAAAAGTATTTAAGACAACTATCCATCCACTGTATCCACCAGCAAACAGAGACTCCTCAGCGGAAGAAATGCACAAAGAACTCAGTAGACCTGGTGCAGAAACCCAGTTGATACTAAAGGAAGATCTCAGGTTCTCGTGTTCCAAATCACATCCTCCAGTTTCCACAGGCAGCATAGGAACACTAGGCTCCTATTCAGCTAAATGACACACCTGGTACTAGTAAAAGAGTAACTGCTCTGCTCCCCATACACTGTAGCAGATCAAAGAGTAGAAGACTTCTACAGATCCAACATAGAAAAGAAAAAGGCCCTGTGCTTGAAAAGACAGTTATGCTAAAGTGGAGTATTATAAGCATAAATCACAAATAGGGTGAAGCTGATGATCCAGTAATTCTTAGGCATATTCCACAGCAGTGTAGACAACCAAGTAGGAATCTGCTTGTCTTCATCACTTTCATCATTTCGCCTTTGTCTTCCCTGAAGCGTACCATTTTGTCAGCATAGAGAGGTGTCCGATCAGGCTTGACATTAAACGTGCCTTGCTAACTAAATCTCAGATGCTTGCATAGAGTTATAAGCTAGTTACCAGCTCCAGGGCTACAAATTTGCTAGACAATAAAAAAGAGACCTTGGAGTCAAAGTCAAGCAGTTGACTTGACAGTTTTCAAAATAACGTAAATAATGCTGTACTTCAGCAGTTCTTATTAGTCACACAAAGGAATTCAAAGCTCTGTGCAATAAGCAGTGTGCTGCAATGCTGATAGAGATTTTACACTTGTACACACATCAGTAAGCAGCAGACTTTCAAAGTGCAATACCCTGTTCAGCGACTTCCATGCATCTGCTCTTTTAGAGCCACAACACACAGAAGTACTGCACTTGTGATGAGAAATCAAGGCTTATAGACGTATACATTTAGGACATCAGTACTGTTTTAAACACAATTTTAGAAAGGAACTGAATAAAAACGTCAATATCGTAACAAAAAGTCATTGAATACTCAGAAGATTTTTCAGTATTTAGGAGCCCAACTATAAAAAATCCCTTTAATTCTGGATTTCATACCACTACTTTGCATATGATTATCTAATGAATTATTAAGCAGCAGAATGGTATGATTAAGACAATGAAACAAAACGCAGAAGTATCATTTAGTCCAACAAATTGCACAAAGCTGTGTATTCAAAGCCTTACCGACCAATTCTTTGACTGGTGACAGTGAATGGAGTGCCACATACATTAAGTTTATGAACAGACAAGAAATAAGAATCTTGCAACTTCTTGTTGTTGTTGTCAACTCAGTATCAGTCAATAAGGCATAAGCTGCCAAGAATACCCATGATGTGCCTTTGGTGCTCTGTTCCATTTGTATGACCAATACCAAGCCTCATTCTCGCTTCTTTCACTGTGAGAGTCTGTACAAAATTTAAATTTATAACCCTGGTGCCCTTAACCCTGCCCTTAGCCATAAAATAAACTATAAATCAAATAAGCCAAACCACCCAACACAGAACTTTTCATAAATCACTTGCAGCCATCAAACCTAGACTTGCAGACCCTGCAGTGTGATCCATGAATAAATTAACTCTTTCTAACGCTGTTCATAATCCTAACCTAATCCTATCCCGGAGAAAAACATACCATTCTTGACTCCCAACACAACAGACTTAGACACTGAAAAATCTGCCAGTAAAACTCTCCAGTTCCCCTCCCGAATCTTAAACTCATGCCTAATTCTGTGAAGAACAGTTAATAAGACATCCATAACCCTCTTGAGCAAAGCAGAACAACATTTCCCTAGAAGTCATCACAGTTTTGGTTATTTCTCCTTACCTTCCACGTCGCCGAAAGCTTTCCTCACTCTATCCATACCTTATTTCCAAAACCAAGAATACCAAGATCCCTCCTCAGTCTCAAGGAGATGGCAAGTTTCTTTAGGCAGCTCAACTTTAAAGTACTCCTCCTGTAGCTAGAAGGGTTATTTTAGAACAATCTCAAAATTGTTACGAGCACACATTCTGACAAGGAAAGGAAAACTCCATTCACAGATCCAAGAAATAACTGTACGTTTTGGAAGGTATTTCTTTCTTACAAAGCAATCAGCTGAAGGGTCCTGCAGATGTAGGAGTAAAATTACCAGAAGTGCGAAGCACTCAAGTTCTGTACTGTTAGGTGTATAACTATTGACTGTTGTGTACACAGCTCACACAACGCAGTCTCTAACTGTTTTTGAGATCATGCCCACATGCATTAAAAGAAGTAAGCTTCAATTTTGTACTAAAAAAATGTAAATTGCGCATTTCTGTACATCAGTTTAATAGCACTCATTTTTATAAATAAACACCAGCAAGGCTACTAGTCAAATATTCAATCTTTCCAACAGGTTCCTTGAACACAAAGCTGATGAATTCCTTCCCTATGTATTCTAATGCCTCAATTACCAATGCAATTTTTTTTTTTTTTTAAAGCTAGCTCTTTACAGCAAGCTGTCAGCTATGACGTAAAACTTGTGCACATGTGAAATTAAGACCATGCATCTCAACTGACCAAAAGCAATGCAGAATATTGCAGGAAGTAAGGTCATTAATATATGATGGCATGACTTTATGGCTTGTTCATAATAATTAAGTTGTTAAAACTGTACAAAGATCCTACAGAGAATGAACGAATAGGTGTAGTTTTGCAGTATGAGGTTGTCATTCAGGCATTTTACAACTATTCAGTTTGGACTACATACCTAATTTCTACTTTTTCCAGTTTAACATTTCTTTCTGCCTCCTCCATACAAGAATCAGAAGACTTTAACACAAGTTAAAGTATCAGCAGTTCCCTCCTCCCAACCAATGGAGCAGCAGCCTATGGGCTACTCAAATCACATTTTAAAAAGTCAAGAATTAATGAAAACAATGCTCAAAAGTAATTAAAATCCTATTTCACACATGAACAAAAGTAGTATTTCGATACTTCTGGAAGCAAAATCAGAACTATGAAAAGTTGTTACTGAATTTCTATGATAAACACGGTGTTAACTCGTGAAGTCATCAATACACAGAAACAAAAAAGCTGTGCTGAAGAACTGTTGCCATCGACTCCAAGAGGAAGCAGGTTAATATCATAGTTTGCAATACTAGAGTGGTTTTTGACTGCAACAGAAACTAAATTTAGACCCAGTTACATAAAAAATACTAATAGCCTTAACACTTTTAATCAGCATAAGAGGTTTAGAGACACACAAATGATTTAAAGTCTGCTGACTAGTTTTATACTGCATTTGCAATATTAGTAAAATCAGGGAGATTATGAAAGAAATACTGAAGCATAATAAAATTACATAAAATATGAAGAGCAGGCTATATAGAGTGACTCCAAACTCTGATACTAATAGAAATTTTACTGAAACATATCAAGAATGTAATTTCTCTATAGATTACTGCAGCAGAGGGCTAACCTACCCAGGTAATGCAACACAAGTACCTGGTAGGTTCAGAAAACAGGTTGGATTCTTTCTTAATGCAGTATTAACTCGTGCAGTCCTACAAAGGGCAAAAAATAAAATGCTTACTATCTTCATACTGTTGCATACTGCTGATCCATAGCTAGCACAACAGCAAAAAGCAATCTGGCAGGCTTTCAAATGCCAAGTCTGGCATGGCAATGGGCAATATGCTCTGCCAGCTGTGCAGCTCCTTCAGCAGCTCCACATGGCAAAAAACCCAATTCCCTGATGATTTTTAAGGACAGTTCATTATTATGGCTTGCAGAGCACTTGCCAATAATTTCTGAAGTACTGACCACATCATTCTCAGGATTTCTTCTCCATAGCAGTTACACAAATTCCCTGAAAACAACAGAAGACACAACAATATTTTTCTAATACAAATAATACTTGAATAAGCTGTAACTGTTGCCCCAGGCATGTGGTACAGTTGCAAAATAGGTTGCAATGTCATCATATGTCCCACCTGTCACTTTTTGGTATGTAATCTACACCATGAAAACATTTTCAGGTTCACATCTTGAAGCATCTGCAACAGACCAGTTAGATACACGCAGGTAATTTTTTTTTTTTTTGACTAGTTCATTGCACATTGTCATCAGAAAGTATTCCTTAAAAGCCCATTTCTGTTGCTGTGTACCAGCAGATACAGAAACTAAACAGTGGACAGTTAGTCCTACTGAGTTTTAGTGATGACTAAGTTCTATGTTCCATTTATTTCTTTCAAAATCCTATTCTACAATTTTTCTATACAATTTGAGTGTTACTACCAATAAAGACATATTACCTACCCCCTACAGAATTATTTCTGAGAAACACTGGTAGTAACAGCCGAGATAAGCATACTATAAAATTTATCACATGGATTTAAGTGATAAAAAAAAAGACTAACTTTGAAGAAATTACTGTAAAATACACCTTAAGGTAAGTATTATCATTGATTCCTGGCCAGTCACTTCTGAAGCCAATCATTTTTTCTACAAAAATACAAAGATCTGGAGAGAACACAGTAGCTTATCCAGATTAGATTAACTGCAATGGCTTTACATAAAACTACAACTTTAAAGAAACCCCAATAAAAAGCTAGCTTTCAACTTCTAATCTATTAATCCTTTTTTCTTTGCAGAAACTCATTCTCAGTGATCTACGCTGACTCATTCTAGATTAGAGTTCTTGTTCTGATTTAGATAGCTGTAAAGCAATCTAGAAAATGACTGTGCTCTGTGTCACAACATTTGGTTTGGAACTAGTGAGACAACTGAACCAGACTCCTTGCAGACAAGGCAACTGAGTCAAGTGAGAGCTCTGAGAAGGTAGCAACGAAACCACCAGCCTGAGAAACTCCAAGAGTTACTGCTTAAGAATTGTGTTGCTAAGAGTTCATTCTTCATAACAGACACCTATATATTCCTCCTGTAAACTGATTAGCCACAAACAAACAAAAAATAATTTTGGTTGTATCTAAAAAACTCTTTTAATACCTTGGAGATAAAATAGTTACTTAGCTGCAAAAGTTCCGACACTGTTACTTGACATGAAAATTTTACTTTATTTTCTACTTCTTAAATACCAGCAAGAGCACCATAGCCACTACCACCTGATGAACCTTTTCCATTTACTTCCCTATGTAATATTCCAAAGTTACCTTTACAAAAACTGGTATCTACCTTGGGCTGAGTTGGACCGAAATTTTGTAGCCTGGAATTTTTTTAACTGAAATTACTCTCATTTCAAATTTCTTCAGAACCCTTTGTCAAAAATACCTCTTAGTTTTCAGCCCTTCAGAAAAACTGCACAGAAAATGAGAAATATTTAAGAAAAGCCTACATAACAGAAATCATGTATTTGCTCATTATCAAAATTTGTGAATATCAGATTGCTGTTGCAAACTATAGTTCTCAGCAGATGCTTAGCACATTATCATTCAGCTGCTGAACAACAGATCCAGCTTGCATCACTTAAGAGGATTATTCAACAAGCAGCACGTTATTACTCTTTAAAGCTCATATACTGTACTTGCTTCTTCGTAATGTTTTGAGCTTCTATGGACCTTTTTTTCAAGGAAAACAGCTACAGAACAAGACTAGTAACTCTGAAAATTACACTGGTAAGTCCAATTATTGTTTAAAGCGAATCACAGTTACCAACAACAAAAAAAACAAATGGAAAAGAACAATAATAATCTATCAGAGAACTGACAGCAGACGAGGCAAAGCTCAGAGCAATTTGCTTCAGTTCCACAGTGCTTACAAGTAATGAACGCATAGCTGAGGAGCACACCTGCCCCACAGTGCAGCTGCAGCCTGACATGGTTATTACAGATGCCCTGTATTCCTCTTCACCCCTCTCACCACCAGAACTGACCACAAACCCAGCCTTCCCCCAGTCCCAGCACTCAGATGACTACTATTGCCTTGCACATCAGCTTTCTAGGTCCGATTTCAAGCCACACATGCCGAATAGACTGAAAATGAACAGTTAGCCCTTTTGCTCATACGTGAGTCTTTTACTCAGTCACAGCACAAATTTGCAGTTCTCCTCTTCACTGGAACACACAGGAATTTAGTGACCCATAACACTACACTTGTGTTAAACTTAGCTGAATTTTAATCAATAGGTTAAAAAAACTCAAAACTGATAGAAAGGTTTATGATCGCACTGTCTCGTCTTTATCCCTTTCTTAAAAACAGCACTACTTTTAGACTGACTTCCTAAGCGGTTTTTTTTCTTTATTTATATATTCCATGCAGGCGTGTGTGATCTCTGCCCACCCTAAACCCTCAATTTAAAAGTCCTAAGGACAATATGATTATGTACAAAGTAACTCACTTTATAAAAGTTCACTAGTATCAGCAACAATAGTAATACAATAGTATCCACCAACAAGCATCCAGTATCATATAGATTTACATAGCATTGCTACAAAACACCTACAAAAACAGAGCATTTCTATGAAGTTCTGGTTAATATGATTGAAAATAACCATTTTTCTACATTGTTCAAAAAAACCAACAAAAAAAAACCCCAAAAACATCAAGCCATTCAGTCATTCCTAGCCAATATTTTCTTTGTGTAACAAAACATATTCTCACTCAGGATTAAATTTTCAAGTATTTTTATATTTCTAGTATATACTTCTAGCAGGTTTTTTTGGTGGTGTTTTTTTTTTTAAACAGTCTTCAGTTTTAAGTTACTATTTTAAACAGAATAAATAGTCTCTAGATCAGATAGAAAATTATTTGTCAAGAATGAACTGCAAAGTAAATTATCCTTCCATTGACAGCCCACAGGGCTATCTTCTGCCACTTTTTCAAAAGGTTTTATTTAAACATACACACAGAGAACACATATTATATTGCTGTTGCATGTAAAAACCAAGCAAGCAACACTCCACTGCCAAAGCTGGTGGTTCACATGTGGACAGAGGAAAAAAAGGACTAAAATTCTCAAAAGGCCATTTGCTTGCATAAGTTAATTTCTGAGAAATTAAGGCGCCCAAAACTGTGCTCATCTTCACTTACGAAGTAAGGTCAATCAATTCCTAGCATCAGCAGTTACATTAAGTCCCACTGGCAACTAGAATGAAAAATAGCACAAAACATGCAACTGGAATGAAATATGGCACAAAAGCATTAAATACATCACAGGAACTCAGATTTCAAGATAAAGGATCTTCCTGAATTTGGCTCATGGCACTCTGAACAAACAGCAGTGCACACAAAGGCTTCAGACTTTGAAAGTATTAAAATCAGAACTCAGAAAAGATTTTATAGTTGGCGTAACTTTGCAAAAGCTAAAAGTTACAACTTCTGTAAGTGTGTACAGAAGCTACTTTCAAGCACACAATTACAGGATTTTGAATCGTCTGACAATATTATCCAGTCTTCTTAGAGTACCTTTGGAAAGGTACAGAATGGTTGCAGGTTAATACCTTCTATAGAATGTGAAATGCTGTCCTGGAACAAATCAGTAAGATGGAGCAGATACAACATTAAGATGCCAGATTAACACTGGGGGAAAGTTTAGGTAGCCTAGCTTTAAGTGGGTGGGCTATTAAAAATGCACTTTAACTAAGCTCCACTGAAATAAAAAAAAAAAAAGAAAAAAAAAGAAAAAAGACTCAAGACTGTCCCCTAAATCGAAGTTACTTAAAAAAAGAAAGAAATAAAACCCCAAAATAACCACACAAAACCCAAAAAGAACAAAACCAAAGAAACCCACAGTTCCCTTTCCCTACCTAATCTTATTTCAGAACAGAAGAAAGACTTTTACATATTTTGTATTCTTTGGCAGGGAATCTATGAAACCAAAACAAGTCCTGACAAACTGAACCTTTCCTGAGAAGGGTTCCTAAACTCATTTATAATGTGTTATGTGGGAGATGGCAAATTGTAACATTTTGAAAATCAACAACGTGGAATGTACCGACAGATTTATGAAGAACAACAGTAGCAATTATTTACATGTTCAGGGTAGTTCTTTATGAATTAGGTTTGCCCTGTATAAATTAGAAAACTACAAAAAGTCAAAACTGGGAGAAATCCCCATTGTCTTTAAAAGTTCAAGTAAAGACATCTTTGCAGCACTTTCCTTACACAATAGCGTATTGCTCGTATAAAAGGTCTCTTATCCTATAGAAGTCCTGACAGAGACAGCCTTCCAATCCAATGCGCCCCGTTTCAGTCTGAAACAAAAGACATATTTCAATTTATTATCTTTACACTAGTGAGAAACTTAATTTTCATTTAGAATATTATTCATCAAAGAGTTTCAGACACAGAACACCTACCCTGCGAACAGCCACCAGATTGTTGCACACAAGCACTCCTCCTACAAATTCAGCTTGTATACCTTCTCGCAAGAGAACTTGCTTGAAGTCAGACAGTCTTGGCTCATTCATAAACACAGACTGATGTCCTAGAACCTTTAAACAACACACACAGTTTTAATACTTCTGCTACTTAATATCTTCTATTTTTCCAAAGATCTCCTCATCATTGTGTTGGCACACTGCACACCTGGCAAATGATCCCACTTTAGGGACAACAGTTTGGCCTACGCTACACGACCATAAACGAGAAGACTGGTTTATTTCCATTCACCTGCAGCAAGACATTTCCAGGATGGGAAGGCCTGAGAAGTTATCTGTCAAGTAAAGGAAAAGTTTCCTTCTTTGCTCACGTATTGAAGACAAATGGGAAGCTGTCATTGAAGTTCCCTCTTTCAAGCCATGTTATGCCAGGGACAGAGCTGCAGTAAGCTGTACTACTGACCAGTACATACTTCTATGACAGTTGTCACAAATCTGAACAGACTTTAGAGTTGCCTCCATATTTATCTAGCTCCTAGAAAAGACTACATTTAGGACTATGCAACAGTATCTTAAAAAGCAATTCTAGGATTATTAGAAGGCATTGTAATCATCCAATGAAAAGATAAAATAATATCTACTCACCTGCAAAGTATTCTCATTTAAGAGTAAAGGTAAATTTATAGAAAAGATTAATTTAATGAACTCAGATCACTGAGTAATGAACTCAGATCACTGTAAAAGCAGACATATGAATTTCAAAAATCTGTATCTCAAGTATATGAAGTATTTTCCATAGCTCAACAAAACATAATAAAATCAGAGTGACTAAACACCAGCTAATTTCCAAATCTGCAAGTATCAACTACAAATATGAAACATGCTAATTAAAACCTTATCTTCACAAATAGATGGTACTGTATGCTAGACACTGTTAGTGGATGCAAGGGATCATCCTTGCTGAAAATTATACAATCTGAACAAAGAACAGTACCAGGTTTAACAAAAAGAAAATCAAACAAGAAAATCCAGTTTCAGTTAGGCTTTCATTTGAATAAGACCACAGTATCAACCTCTAAGCACTAGAAAAAGACAAACTCATACAGAGCTCTTAAAAAAAAAACAACCAAAAAACAAAGAAGTCCAGACCAGCATAATTTCTGTACCTCATGAGGTGGCAGAGGTTCCAAAGTAGGAATGATCTCACTCTCCTCGCACATCTCCTTGTCATCATCACCAAAGAGGCTTTTCATGGCCTTCTGTTGTGCGATGACACTAGAGTCTGCAGAAGGCATATCCACTTGCATCTCTAATTCTTCATCTTCCCTCAGCTCTCCCTCTTCCAAAATAACTCCAGTATCCACTTTCGAAACCCGCATGTCCAAAACACCATCTATCCAAGCCAACTCAGCATCCTTGGCTTTACAGAACTGAAGAGAGCTAACAAGAGAATCTTTTAACCTGACCTGGGTTGCACAAAAATAAAAGCACTATTAGTTTGATTTAAAACACAGAAAGAGAGTTCTTACTCCAAGCTTTAAAAATCAGCAGTTTTCCTTTGATTGTCCACATCAGTTTGACTCATACTCTTTCGGGGAGGGAAAGGAGAGAGCTGGTACGAACAAGACAAGTTGCTCTATACTTTCAAAATATAATTTGTATAATCTCATGTCACTTCTCATCTTAGCAAGCAGCGGAGATCAGTAACTTTTTTATCTTCGTTAAAATAAAAAAAGAACCTATAGGACTGCAAAGCCAAGTTAAACTTACAGCAAGAGCAATCAACTCCTTTTAAAACATCAGAAACCTTTTTTGCAGCCAAGAGTTCCTCAGTTTGCCTTAGCAAGTTTAAGGAAATTTTCTATAGATACATTTAGTACTTCTAACTTTCAACCCTCAAAAAAAAAAAAAAAATCAACATTTTATTGTAAGAAAGAATGTTGTAAATACCAGATTTTAAAGTTACCAAAACATTACCTTACCCTCATTCCTCTGGTGCATTGCAGGACTTTAACCCATTAAATAAAGCCCTACTCTGAAAGACTGTTATCCACATGAGATTCTGCATGATCCCCATAGCAGAATCAAGGCTGCAACGGTATGAAGGATACTGCAATTAACTATCCATCTGCAGCACAGTCCACTCAAAAGACACTATGATTCTGATGCCCCACTCACATCTATTACTTTTAGTTCAATGTTTCCAGTGTACTTCATCTGTTCAGAAAGCTTCGAACACAAAAGAAAACTAACGCTACACAGAAGATTTAATTTCCCCTTTATATATAAAAAAATTGAAATTAATTACAAAGCAATCACAATTTTGTTCAGGTATTTTGTGAAGAATCACAATTTTCATTTCTTACACACTAGCAATCCTCCTAGCTTTAAAAAAACCAAAAACAACCAAAAAAACCCCAAAAAACCCCAAACAACAACAAACCAAACAGAACACATCACTGTTTCAAGACTGTCAGAACTAGATAATTTTGAATAACTGCAACTTTCCACTTCCAGGCCAACAGATTTTTCTCTGGAAAGAAGCAAAAGTACTTCTTTCAAAATTCTACTGATGTTTTTCTATTAACTTTAAAAGGACAGCAGAAATAAAGGACTGATGCCAGAAGTGCATGTGAGAGACCTTCTTCCAAACAACTTCAAAAGTTGAATCAGGACCACACACAATTTTCACATACTTCACACAAATTATCAAAGTTTTCTTACTTAGCGCTTAACCACAAAAATTAAGTGCAATATATTAACACGGTGCAACACATTATCATAACCTCACTTTCCAAGAACCATATCACATTAACTTTTATTTTGGGGGGTAGGGGTGTCTATTTATTTTTAACATTAACTTGCTCCTAACTTTACATGATCATTCTTGGGTACTATTTAGGTATGAAGGATTTTTTTTCTCTTTGCTCTCTAAGGCTCCCCTTCAGATTCCCAAAGGAATCCTGAATTGCAAGTAATGTACAGTGGTAGTCTAAATATAGGGATTATAAATCTATTGAGTAAAGCAAACTGATGTTCCCATGGTTACAAACCTTGCCTTCTGCACTACAGGTAAAAAGACACTGATCTCATGCTTAAGCTTTTAAATCCTTCTTATGAATAATAAACCTAAGGAGAATGGTTACCTAGAAGACAGGAAAACGCTACTTACGTCTTGATCACACAAAACCAACTGTAGGTAGTATCGTCTCTCCTCTCCCAAAGAATGGGGGGCCAAATTAGAGTCTGCCATTACAGCTCTACTACAGTTCACAGTAGTTACACAACTAACAAATTCCAGTACCTTACCTGGTAAATGTGAGTTTCGCTGGTTGCATCTACAGTTTCATGCAGTTTTGGCATGTAAACTTTAATATCTTTTCCACCGAAAGCTCTGCAGCATTCTGCAAGGTCCTGACTGGCCTCAGGTGGTCCATGGACAATGATTAGTTGTCTTGGTTTCATTTGGTTAATAATTTTTTTGATTGAGTCCCCATCTGAGCGTCCTTCATAATCAATGTATGTAACTCTGGCTCTAGTTTGAATTAAAAACAAAGGATAACACCTTTTAGTTTAAAAGATTAAACCTTGAAGTGCTCCAAAATATTTAATTTAAAAATGGAAGACATTTTGGAATTATTCTACATCAGCAAAAGCTGTCAGCATATGGTATATTATGGATCAGCAAAACACCAAATTGTCAAATATAAGCATGTATGTGTATTTAACACTATAAATTCCCAAAATTCACTTACAGTAGTTATCCAAAACATGAGATAACACTTGAATAGTTCCTCTTTCAATAAAATTTAAATACATTTGAGTGTCTATGCTAACACACTATCCTATCATTTGTTCTTTCACTCACCTCTTTCACTTGTCTCGAGACAGTGAACAAACTGCAAATTTCTTAAGAGTGGGAAACCATAAGACTCTGTACTGTGCTCCCAGAAAGGCTAGTAAAAAAGTAACTTACACAGCCTGGAGGAAAAAAAAACCCAAACAATACCAAAAAGCAAGCCTTTCCAACTTTCTTAATTCCAAGCTAGCCTTTTACCCAATTTGCACCGTACCCATGCCACCATTTTAGCAGAACTGACAAGAACAAAGCCACTCACTTAATTTCCATGGATTCTGTTGCAGAAATACATTTAGTGGGAACATCTGATAAATCCTGGTCCATAGGCTCTTCTCCATTTGTCAAACCAGATTCTAATTTGCTTTTTTCTTCTTCTGTTGCCTGAAGTTCTGGAACTAGAAAATCCTCAGGTCTAAAAATGAAAGGCATTTTGCTTTTAATAGTCTTAGAGTAAAACCAAAGCACTACATAACAAAAAAACAAACAATGGTGACTATTACTACTGAGATATTTTATAATTATTATTGTTAACAATTTCATTATACTGGCCTTCAATATTTACGTATTTGAACGGAGCTCAGAATCACAGAAT